>JACCDG010901185.1_pt1 | contig 76098 bp, 82 predicted proteins | sample 7442471 | NCBI WGS metagenome assembly JACCDG01 (sample SAMN15323444, study PRJNA562643) | freshwater metagenome | isolation source: river surface water | place: USA:Blue River Watershed | collected 2017-08-17 | reverse complement strand
TTGTTTGTCCGTATGCTCCATCTAAAGCAACAAAAATACCTTGATTGAAATTTGTTCCGTAGATATAAACTAAACTGCCCGGTAAAGCTGATGTTGGAGACATTGAAGATATTGTTGGAGGTTGAGGGGTTGTAGTATTTCCAATTGAAAAGACTCCACTTATAGCACCAGTTTGAGATGGTCCTTGAAAATTTACAGTATAAGAACCAGCTGGAATATCTGTTGGAACTGTCCAATTAAATTGAGAACTACTTGTATTTATTGAACCTAAATATTTTGGACCATTTACACCAAGACTACGACCATAAAGATAAATTGAATAGCCACTTATTGGATTAAAAGAAGAGTCAAAATCCCAACCAGACCACTTGAAACTATATGTCTGTCCTGAAACAAGATTCTCTCCCCCAGTTGGATATAAAATAGTAAAAGGGCCACCGCCAGCATAGACTGATCCGGAAAACAAAAAACTGAAAATAAAAATGCCTAGTATTTTTTTCATAATTAAATATTTTGATTATTTACAATATGTTCAATTATACAATAAAAATAATATATTATCAAATACTATACTTATCCACAACTATCCCATAAAAGCATCATATTTAGAGCAATGGCTGATTTTATTCGAGAAATACCCCGCAGCTTTGCTGTGGGGATTGGTAAAAGAGTGTCAGTGGTGGCCGACTCCTATACGAATATAAGAGCATTGGTTCGCCTCGCCAATACCTCGTCTGCTCTGCAGCGAGGATCAGGCGAGGCTACTGCTTTTATTTAAAACCACTTGCTTGGATATTGAATAATTGATGATATAGTGATTTGTTTTTTATAAGAACCTTATGTGTCCCCTCTTCTTTTAACTGACCGTCTTCTAGAACTATTATATGATCACATTCTTTTATCATAGAAAAATCATGTGATACTAATATTATGGTTTGATTGTTTGGTAAAGTATTTAATGATTGAAATATTTTTGCTTCAGATTCTGCATCCACAGAAGCCGTTGGTTCATCTAAAACCATTACAAAACCATTTCTATATAAAATTTTTGCAATAGCCAACTTCTGCTTTTGTCCTTTTGAAGGTTCAACTCCTTTAAATTCAACTCCAATCTGATGGTCATATCCATCTTCCCATTTTTCAACAAATTCACTTACCTGACTTATTTTAGATGATTTTACAACAAGCTCATCATCAATAGGAACATTTGACCTACCAATAGCAATAGCTTGTTTTACTTTAAAATCATAACTGGCATAATCTTGTAACATAACAGAAAGATAACTCCACCACTTATCTAAATCAACATCTTTTAGATCAATACCATTTATTAAAATCCTTCCTTCTGTTGGATCATACACCCTACAAAGTAGTTTTATAAGTGTCGTCTTCCCAGCACCATTGTTCCCAACCAAACCAATCTTAAAACCACCTTTGAAAATTAAGTTTAAATTTTTTAAGACAAATTTTTCATCTTTTTGATTTGGATATTTGAAACTAACATTTTCAAATACTATATCAGGAGGGTTTTTCAAATCAAGATCAACTGGATTTTCACTTCTTTTTACAAAAGGTTTTGTATTAAATACCTGCAACAAATCACCTACTATCATATTTTGTTCAAGAGATTGTGATAATTGTGAAATAAAATCTACAAAATAAGCACTTATATTATCAAGTGTTCTTAAAATATATATCATTGAACCAATCATTATAATACCAGACAACACATCCCTAAACACTAAATAAAAAGAGAGGGTAAAACCTAATAGATAAATTATTTCTGCAATAAAAGTATATGATGTTTTTGATTTTTCAACTGAAATTTGCTTTTTATTGAAGTTTTCAAGTATCTCTTTTGACCATGAAAGAAGTATGTCTTTGCTTTGTAGAAGTTTTGTTTCTATTAAATTACTTTTTGATACAAAATGCATTCTTATATCAGAAAATCTTCTTTGTTCGGGAGAATCTTTTGCCCAAATACTATAAACACTTTTACCATAACGATACTGAACAAAAAAACTGGGCAAAGAAGATAATATAATTATAAAATAAACCCACGGATTAAATATTGTAGCTAAAATAGAACCAACTATAAAAAATATAAGTGCCCTAATTACACCAAAATTGGACTGCCAAAATTCTAAGATAGGCCAAAAACTTTGCCTAAAAGCTCTTTGGTATAAATCTTGAAATTCTGAGTCTTCATAATGAGCTATATCTATAACCTCTCTTTTTCTTATAGATTCAACTTCCATAAAAGAAGAAAATTTATATCTAGCAATTTTATTATAATAATTTACAATACTTGAAATTAAAGATGGTAGTGAATTTAACAATGCATAAATAGAAAAAACATAAAATAAACTTGATTGAAAACTAAAAGAATTGCTTTTTGAAACATATAAAGAAACTTCATTTATTAACAATCCTAAATAGTATGCTGATAGATATGGAAAAGATGCCCTAATAAATGTAAGAAAAAATATAATACTAACCTCTTTTTTAGATACAGACCAAAAATAACGAAAAGATTCTCTTGAATTCTTTATATAGCTTTTAAAATTATTTTTCTTATCCATTGTTTTTATTCGTTTGTGCCCAAGGAGGGACTTTCCCTCATAAATCCTAATTTCGTCAAATTAAGATTTATTGGGCACCGGATTTGCGACAAAGTCTGCTGACTTCGTAAACCGCAAATCCGTTCAAGTCCCTTCGTAAATCTGCGATTTACCCCTTGGTCAAAACTCATTTTATTCGTTTGTGCCCAAGGAGGGACTTGAACCCTCAAGGATCGCTCCATACGCACCTCAAGCGTACGCGTATACCAGTTCCGCCACCTGGGCAATTGAATATATACTAACAAAAAAACACCTTTTAGGCGATTTTTTGTTGATTATTCTGACTTTGTATCTTCTGAAACTTCCGCTTTCTCAACCTCTTTAACAGCTCTAACATTTCTCATTTGTCTTCTTATTTCCTTAGCCGCCTTGTCTCTTATGTGATACAGTTTTGATTTTCTAACTTTTGACCTCTTTAAAATTTCAATAGAATCTATAATAGGAGAATACAAAGGATATATTCTCTCAACTCCAATACCGTTTGATACTTTTCTTACAGTAAAAGTAGCACCAGCTTCTTTGCCGTGTTTTTTTGCTATAATCAAACCTTCAAAAGCTTGGAGTCTTGTTTTTCCCTTTTCTTGGATTTTTTGCCAAACCTTTACAGTATCCCCTGATCTCATATCAAGATTTGATCTTTCCTCTATTTTTACTGGTGAAATTATATTTATCATTGCGAAAACAAGTCTAACATATAAAAATTAAATTCGCAAATCCTTGAATTTAGTTAAAGCTTTTTTAAAATCATCTGGAAAATCAGATTCAACTTTAATCATTTGACCATCTAAATTTTGAAATTCAATACTTTTTGCATGAAGTGCAGTTCTATTGAAACCAATTTTAGATCTAACAGTTGGTCCATATAAACTATCAGAAACAACAGGGTGTCCTATACTCTTTAAATGAACTCTAATTTGGTGTGTTCTACCTGTTTTTGGAATAACTTTTAAAAAAGAAAAATTTGGTATTTCACCTAAAACTACATAATTTGTTATAGCATCTCTTTTATCACCTTTCATACTTCTCTCTGTTGTCTTTTTTCTAAAATCATAATCACTTCTACCAATCTGCTTATCTATTATCCCTCTTTTTATTTTTAAATTCCCATAAACAAAAACATTGTATATTTTTTTTATAGTGTGATTTTGAAACTGCTCTTTTAAAAAAGAAAATCCTTCTTTGGTTTTAGCTAAAATCAAAACACCAGAAGTGTCTTTATCTAACCTATGAACAATCCCCGATCTTTTTATAACACCACTATCAGTATAGATATCCTCTCCTACATTTTTAGATCTAGGATAATTTTCAACAAACCAGTCAGAAATAGTTTTTTCTTTACCTTTACCATCACTATGAACTAAAACCCCAAAAGGTTTGTCTATAACTAAAATATTCTTATCTTCGTATAATATTTTTATCTTCATAAATTATTTACCCATTCTTCTTTGTCTTTTATTGTAGCTTTCTAAAATACCCTTAAATTCTTCTTTTGTAAAATCTGGCCACATAGTCTCTGTAAAGAAAAATTCACTATAAACCGATTGCCAAGGTAAAAAACCTGAAAGTCTTTGCTCACCAGAAGTTCGGATTATTATATCAGGATCTTTGATTTCAGATGAATACAAATTGTCACTAATATCTTTTTCAGTTATCTTTACTGCATTATTATTTTTTTCTAAAAATTGGTTAACGGCATAGACAATCTCCCCTCTACCACCATAAGACAAACACAAAACCAATGTAAAACCACTGTTTTCTTTTGTTTTGTTTTGCAACTCTATCATCTTTTCATAAATATCTTTTGGAAACTTTGATATATTGCCAGCAAAAACAATTTTTACTTTCTCTTTTACAAATTTATCATCTTCTTCAAAAATAATTTTTTTTATTAAAGAGATTAAAAAAGAAACCTCTTCTTCTGACCTTTTCCAGTTTTCCTCTGAAAAAACATAAGAATAAACGGTTTTAACTCCAAATTCCCTTGCCCAATTTAAAAAATCTTTAAATATAGCATAACCAGCAGTATGACCTTCAAAACCCTGTTTACCTTTTTGTTTTGCCCACCTCCTGTTTCCGTCCATAATAACTCCAACAGATAGAGAGCTGTTTTCATTTTCCATAATACATTAAAGCATAGCAAAAAAATGCTCTTGTAAAAAGGGTCGTTTTGATATAAAATGACTTTAATGCGCGATTAGCTCAGTTGGTAGAGCAACCCGTTTACACCGGGAAGGTCATAGGTTCGAGTCCTGTATCGCGCACCTTAAACGAACTAAACGGCTTTGAAAAAGCCGTTTAGTTCGTTTAAGGTGCATTTATATTACCAAATCCGAACCTATTTTGAAAATCTATAAAATGGATGAATTTTTGCGAAATATATTTTCTAGGGAAAGGATTCGCAAAAATTCGGCTAGTGTTTTCTGAAATGTGGACTCGCCCGCCCGCAGAAAGGGGTCTGGGGAATGAATGCGGGCGGGTTTCGGGTTTTTTGTTTTTGGCGAGGCGGGCTTCAAAAGAACTTGCAAAATACCGAATCGTATACTATCATACCCGTATGAGTTTTTCAGTTAAATTTTCCGCAAATTACTATTATACCCGCCCTGTGGGACGGTCTTCTTTTTGTTAACTGATTTTTACTAAAAACAGAGCACAAAAGACCGCCCCAAAGGCGGTCTTTTGTTTATTACTTACACATTATGATTCTAAAAAAATTACAAACAAATAGCATTTATTATTACGGCTCTTTGCAAGAGACTTGTTTCAAGGTGCCGAAATAATTTTTTTAAAATTTCGACTCCTCCAACTGGTCTCTTGCGAGACCAGTTTTTATTTGGGTGAAGGAATCTACCCATGCAAGTGATTCCAAAATAGTTCTTTAAAAAGGAGGAGACCATGAATAAAAAAGTGGTTCTCTTGGCAGGCTTACCTGGTGTGGGTAAGTCAACTCTGGCGCGAAAGATTGCCAACAAAGAGTGTGGCTTGGTTTTGGACATTGACGAAATTAAAAGAAAGATTGTCGATCCAAAACTCGTCACGTCAACCATTGACCCACCGGAAGTTAGGTGGCGATGTTACGAGGAAGCCGCGGAAAAGGTTTTCTTTCTCCTTGAAAAAGGAGCGTCTACAATTATTATGGACGAGGTATTTCATTTGGCGATTCTCCGCCAAAAACTGGAAGAACTTTTCCTTCAAAAAGGAATTGAAGTTTTCTGGTTGGAAGTACGTTGCTCACATGTCGAGGTTGAGCGACGGCTTCGTGAGAAATCTCGAAATGGACATATTCTCTCGACAGATGAGGCGTTGAAAATGAATCTTCTTTTCGAGGGAATCTTCGAAAGATTTCCTGAAGGAAAGAAAAATCATATCATCTTCAGAAATGAAGCTGGTTGTGATTTTGAAAAATTGGCATTCAACCCTTAAATGGGTATTGAGGGTTGGTGCAGTGGAAACTTGCACCAACCCTCTTTTGTTGAATAAAATCTGAATTACTAATATAATAAAAATATTCTTATGACTAATACATTACAAAAAATCAAAAATCTTGCTCTAAAAATAGATAACGATATTGCTTTTGGTGGAAAGTCAAAAGGTAATAAGCATTTGCTTAGAGTTGTTAAGGTGGCAAAATTTCTCGCACAAAAAACTGGAGCAGATTTGTTTATAAGTATAGCTGGAGCGTATTTACACGATACTGCCTTACCCTCTGGAAATGACTACAATTACAAAAATAATAAAGAAATAGTAAAAGATTTACTCAAATCTTTTACTATTTCCAAAAAAGAGCTAGATGGAATAGCGGAGTGCGTGGCTTCTCATGAAGGTACATTTAAGCCAAAAAGTTTAGAAGCAAAAGTTGTTCATGATTCAGATGTTCTTGAAAAAACTGGATTATTGGGGATTATTCGTCACACATGGAAATTAACCAATTCGGGAAAGATTAATCATAAAAATATAACGGATAAAGATGTCAAATTAGTTATTGACCATATAGATTGGCGTAGAAAAAAATTACAAACACCTATTGCAAAAAAGATTGCAAAATTTTTAACAATACCAATAAATAAAGAGAAAGCAAAAATCATTGTATCAATATCATCAGAATTAGCTTTCAATAGTGTTGTCACTGAAAAAATAGCTGTAGCTTTACGAAAACATTTAAACAAAAAAGAAAATGAAAAGCTCAAAGAGCAATTAAATTTAGCTTATTTGAATAAGTTTAAATAAGCCCGCCTCGCCAAAAACAAAAACCCGAAGCCTGCGCGCATTCCTCCCCAGACCCCTCCTCCGCGCGGGCGAGTCCGAATTTCAAAAACAGATTAGCCGAATTTTTACGAATCCTTTCCCCAGAAAATATATTTCGCAAAAATTCGTCCATTTTATAGATTTTCAAAATAGGTTCGGATTTGGTAATATAAATGCACCAGAATAGAACTTAACGATTTAGAACCTATTTGCAACTCTCGGAGGGAAATCTTCCACAAGTAAAACTTTTTCGTCAAAAAGTTTTCTCGTGTCCACGACTCGCGACCTAGCTTGCTAGCTGGGTACCCCGCTCCGTCTTTCGATTCCCTCTCGTAAAGCTCCACTTTACTCTCGGCACAAAACAGCTTTGCAATTTTGTGCTCTCGGAGGGAATCGAACCCCCATCAAGGCCTTAGAAGAGCCCTGCTCTATCCATTGAGCTACGAGAGCATTTTTTTTGATTCTAACATAAAAAAAGTCTAAAAGAAAGGATTTGGTATATTTAAAACACCAGAATCAAGTTTTTCTCTTTTGCTATCCATATATTCAAAAAAGTCATTTAAATTTTTTTTATTTAATTTATACTCACGAACTTCCGTCTGAAAATCAACTTTCCAAAAAACACCAGAAGAAACTATTTTAAAAAGCCACAAACCTAAAAATCCAAAAATTATAACAAATAAAAATGTTGACATAATCATAAATATCCAATCTTTATCAGGACAAATAACTCGTCTTTTATAAATACTCGATGATTTTAAAAATTTTATTTTATCTGTTATTTTTTTAAACATATTTAATTTTTTTCAACAATATAAACCTCCAAAAAACCTTTTAAAATTTTGTTTTTCAAATCTTCTGGTTTAGATATGGAAAACTTGTTTATAAATATATGATAAGGCAACATTTCAACCAGATTCAAAAACCTGTATATCCCCTCCCAAGAGCCTTTTATATTTATTTTAACAACCAAATAAACCAAATTATTTTTTGCCAAAACTTGATCTTTTTCTATATTTATAGAAGATATTTCAACATCTAGTTTATTATCCTTTGCAAAAGATTCAAGATTTTCTATAAAAACAACTTCCTGATCTTTTGTTAAAAAGTAGCTATTTATAGAATCAATATCTGGTTTGATTTTTTGATAACTAGATCTGATATCACTTATATTGTTTTTTATTTTTTGATCCTCATATAGAGACTGATAATTTTCTTTTATTGTAAAAGTTAGTTCTTTAAATTTTTTATAAGCAAAAAACCATATTGCACCAAAACACAGAAAAGTTAATATTATCAATATTATGTTTTTATAATTATTTTTCATATAGAAGTTTTTACATCAAAAGAAAATTCTATGTTTTTATCTTTTGCAAAATTTGAAATTGGTAAATTTAAATCTTTAAAAATCGGATTTGAAGATATTTCTTTTGAAAACATAATCAAAGAATCTCTGTTTGAGGCTACACCTTTAATGGTAAATATAGCTGTACTTGACGACAATCTTTGATACAAAATATCTGTCATTTTTATACCAGTATTGCTAGATAAAATAACCTTTGAAAGCATAAAAGTTGAATAAAAAGATGGTTTTGAGGAGTTGATATAAGCTAGTAAATTATTGGTACTATCAAATATCTCTTTTGTTTCTTCATCTTCTTTAGATGAAAAAGAGTTTCTAAAAGAGTCGTTTATAGTTAAAACATATTTTTTTTCAGACCAGATAGCAACAAAAGATGGTGTTAAAACTATTGTTATAAAAAAGAATAAAAATAATAGAAAAAGAAATATCATAAAAAACCTTCTGTTTTTATAATCAGATTCAATATTTTTCTTTAAATCTTTTGTTAGAACATTGAACATATTTTTATATACAAATAAATTTCTTTGGAATAGCTAAACCAATAGCCGAGGCATACCTCAAAGAATCCTCAAAACCAATTTCCGGAACACTATCCTTTAAATCAAAAACATTACTCCAAACATTAGCCAAAGATGCTTTTACACCAGTTGTTTGAGAAATTATATCTAAACAAGAATTATCAAAATCACTGCCACAAACAATTATTTTATTAAAATGTAAATTTTTGTCTTTGCTAATACTATCACTCCAATAATTTATAACTTTTAAAACTTCGAAAGCAGCTTTGTTATAAAAACCATCTTGGTTTTTTAAAATACTGATAGTTGAAGTAAATCTAACAATATTATCCTTTACCACATAAACACCTATCTTGTCAGAAGAAAAATGAACTATCATATACAAATCTTTGTCAGTATCCTTTATAACAGCATCAGCAGTTGTCTGAGATTCTATGCTCATATTAAACAAAGAGAAACCGGCCGATATTATAACTTCTTCATAACTTTCAATTGTGTTTTTAGGTAGAGCCGAAACTACAAGTTTTAGAGAGTCAATTTTTTCTTCCAAAATAACATAATCAAAAATAGTTTCGGGTGCTTTCAAAGGAACACTTTCTTCTATTTTAAATTCAATAGTGCTTTTTATTTCACTTTGTAAAACTTTTGGAATCTCAGTTTCAAAAAGATAAACTTTCTCTTCTGGCATAGATGCTCTAACAGCAGAAAAACCAGTTTCTTTTCTGACTTTTTCAAGTAAAGAGATGAGATCTTCTTTGTTTTGTATCTCTCCGGAAACAATCACACCATCTGGTATAGAAACTTCTTTGTGACAAATAATATGCAAACCTTTAGAATCCTCGTTTAAAGCAACCAGTCTTATATGATTATCTGAAATAGAAAGACCTGCGGTTGGTTTTTTTAAATATTTTGGGGTGGGAAAAAATTTATATAATTTTTCAACAAAAGACATAGATATATTATATCAATATTGTTATATAAAAGAAGTCTGTTTATAACAATCTACTTCCTATCTCTATTTTTTCAGAAACATTTAACAGTGAAAAATCCTCTCCACTTGAAACAGCAAAAAGCATACCGTTACTTTCCATACCCATCATCTCTCTTGGCTTGAGGTTTGTAATAAACGGACATTTAACGCCAACTAAAACAGATTGATCTGGGAAAAATTTTGCTATTCCTGATAAAATAACTCTGGGACTTTCCTCACCAACATCAACGAGAAGTTTCAAGAGTTTGTTTGAACCTTCAATATTTGAAACTTCAAGTATCTTCCCTATCTTTATCTCAACTTTTTTTAAATCATCTATATCTATTTTTTCCATTTTAATTTGAATTTATTTTATCTAAATAACCTTGTAATATAAGTGAAGCAGCGGAAGCATCATGCATATCATTTTCTCCAGTAAATCTTTTTGCTTCAACAGATGTTAAAAACTCTGGATGAAAGACGACTGGCAAATCTGAAACCTTTGAAAAATCATCTTTAAAGATTTTAATTTTTTCCATTATTGGATTCTCATTGCCACTAAAATCTTTTGACTCACCCAAGACCAAAGTTTTAATATTGTTTTTTTGGCAAATTTCTAATATTTCAGAAACTATATTTTTTGAGTTTTTTAAAACAATAAGTGGAAATGCTATTTTACCCAAATCATCAGAAACAGCTAATCCTATATTTTTTAAACCAAAATCAACACCTAAATATTTATTAAACATTTTATAAATCTAACATAAAAACAGTAAAAAAACAGCAAATCTAAATTTGCATAATTTGCTTTTTTTCAGTAATATATGAAAATGACTGATATAAATCCAGTTATATTGATTGTTATCTTTCTTTGGAGCCTCCCTTGGAAAGGATTGGCCTTATGGAAAGCATCGAGACTAAATCACAGAAACTGGTTTATAGTTCTGCTTTTAGTCAACACTTTGGCAATAGTTGATATATATTACATATATAAAATTGCAAATAAATACAAAGTGGAAGTTGAAGAATCAGTTTAAATTAAATACGGATGGGTGGCCGAGTGGTTTAAGGCAACAGTCTTGAAAACTGTCGTGCTCGTAAGGGTACCGTGAGTTCGAATCTCACCCCATCCGCATCGTAATATCATCGGATGTATTTGCCATCAGATTGAACAGAGAACGCAAGGTAAAACTTAGCGTTTTTTTGTTTAAGATACAGTTAGAAAGTAAGAAACCTAAAAGTTGTCATTTTCCTTTACTTCTTTACTTCAGAACTCATAAAGATTTCTTGCTCATTTAGCTAGATTTAACATTGTATTTACACTGATATAAAACTGTTCATCAGCATCAGAATGACCCCATATCTGTTCAAGTAATTCTGATTACTTTCATTTATACTCTCTCAATAAGCTGTCATACATTTCATCTGTAATTCCCCATAGTTGACATTTAATAAAAAAGATTTATGCTATTCTTTAGAGGAGTAATTATGGGAAAAGTCATCCCATTCAAAAAAAATCCAAACAAGCCAGTACAAACACGCCATTCAAGTGTAGGTCTGCACAAAAATATTGCGCCTCTGATTCCTGGTCTGGAAAGTGAATTAAACAGAATTGGAATCGAGATTGATCCTGTATTAAAAATCCGTGCTTATCTTAATTCCCTTCAGGGATACATATCGCAACACGCGATTGCAACAGGAAGAAACATACTAAAAAACTACACTCTCGAAGAACTTAAAACTTTCGCCAAAAACAGCAATGAAAATCAATGGAATGCTAAACCTGGATACTTCGTCGCTCTGTGCGATGAAATCGATGCTCGAGGATAATGCCCGTCTTCCTGTACAGTAAAATCTGTCTCAAGGCGGGTTTTCTGTTACCAAATAGTTTATACTATATTCCTAGCCACCATGGTTCCAACTTCGAACCACACTCCCCGCATTCAAAAAATGGCTCAAATATTGAGTCATTTTTACCCAAGGTAAGATATGAACTTTTCTAATAATTTGATATTATGTTGCTATGAACAAAAACAAACAAATGGTTACTGACCCTGTTATATCAGCTCAGCAACCACATAAATACTTGGGAATTTTTGGGATGCTTTGGGTTACAGTTTTATTGGTAGGAACTTTTACCTCGTTAAAAACCTTCTATATTGGTAGTTTTGTATTTTCTGTTGGAGCAATTGCATATCCATTTGTGTATATATTTGCAGATATTTTTACAGAAGTATATGGCTACAGAGTGACCCGAAAAATTGTTTGGACTGGATTTGCTTGTATGCTTCTATCCACAACCCTAACTTCTATTTATAGTTTTGTTCCTAACCCTGGCTTTGAATACAACGATGCATTTAATTTGATTTTTAGGTCTGCTCCAATTGTTGCACTAGGTTTTATTATTGCGTTCTTTGCTGGAGAACTTACAAACTCATACATTGTTGCGAAAATGAAATTGTGGACTAAGGGTAAATATGTAGGTGCAAGACTTGTTATATCTACTTTATTTGGACAAACAGTTGATAATACAATAGCTTTCTTTACCGCCTTTTATTTTGCTGGATGGTTTACTGCAAGTGAAATAATCCCTTTAACTATTACAACTGTTGTCTTCTGTACAACTTGGGAAATAATCGCACTGCCTATAACCCAAAAAGTAATAAAAATTATTAAGCACAAAGAAGGACTAGATACTTATGACTACGGGACTAACTTCAGCCCATTTAGTTTAAAGTAGAAGAGTTCTTGGTTCATTTCTGTCAAATCACTAGTTCTAAAAACATCTAACCATTCCATCACTCAAAATATGGCTTAAATTTTTAGCCGTATTTTGCACTAGCAGTAAGATACAAATTTTAGTACACTTTTAACTATAATGAATAAAATAGATAAAAGATTTGCAAATAGAATAGGAGTGGAATATAACTTATTTCCTTTAGCTGCTCCACACTACAATGAACTTCAATTTAAATTAGCTGAATTGATTATTAAATACAAAGTTAAAAATCCAATAATTTTAGAAATTGGATGTGGAACTGGTCTTACTACTACGGAATTACATAAAGCTAGACCAGATGCAAAAATTGTTGCTATTGATGCGGAAGAAATTATGGTTAAACAAGCTAAAAGTTTTTTAGCCGATAATAAAATAGAAATCGTTTGGATTGATGCTTTGGAATATTTAAAGAAACTGGAATCACAAAGTTTAGATATAGTAGTTTCAGCTTTCTGTCTACATAATACACCCTTAAAATACAGGAGAGAGGTTTTTGAAGAAATCAGTAGAGTATTAAAGCCGAACGGACTTTGCATCAATGGAGATAAAATTGCACTAGATAACGAAGAAGCACACAAAAAAACTTTAGAAAAACAAATAGAAGCATTTGCTGTATTCAAAAATACGGAATATCCAGAACTTCAAGAAGAGTGGACAAAACATTATCTTGAAGACGATAAAACAAAACTTACTGAAAAGGAACAAATGGAACTGTTAAAACTAGCTGGTTGTCAAGATATAAAAATGAAGCAACGTTGGTTAATGGATGCTATATATGTTGGAATAAAGAAATAAAAGTTTTAATTACTATTACAAAATATTACAGTTACCAATTTTATAAACACACAAAACTGCTACCACAATCTGCTATAATATCTATTATGTATAAATCACACTCAGCAGAGTATTATAAAACTCGTTTTTGTTTACCAGAAGATTACAACATTAGCGGCTTATTGTCTTACGGAGCATGGGACGAACAAAAACATTTCAACAAGATTCATAAAATACTAGATGAATTGAATATAAAATATTCAAGCAAACAGTTGACTGGATTTTTAAGTCATATTTATGAAATAGAAATTCAAGGAAAACTCTATTGGTTTACCCTTTTATACGGAGGAGCTATGTTATCAGAATATACACACCTAGCCTGTCTATTTGGTTCAAATAAAAATATACACATAGGAAGTTGTGGTGGACTATATCCTCAAATGAATTCTTTGGATTTTCTCATTCCTAAATGGAGTTTTGGCAACGATAGCATAACAAGAGTATATAACCGAAACTCGACAGACTTTAAACATTATTCAAACGAAAAACTTTCAAAATCCTTGAAAGAAAAAATAACACTTTCAAACAAAATATGGGATGGACCTATTGTAACTTGCCAAGGTATGATGGGAGAAACTTTTGAAGATGTCCAGAATTGGTCAAAAGATGGTTTCTATGGAGTGGAGATGGAGACTTCTACAGTTTTTTCTGTATCTAATTTTCACAAAATCCCCTGCGCTTCACTAGTTTATGTATCAGACAATATGATCAAGGGTCAAACCATAGGAGACGAAAGTCATATTGCAGAAAAAGAGCTGAGGGAAAAATCAAAAGATGAAGTTTACAAAGCTGGCCTTAAAGTTCTTATTGAAAATTAAACAGCTTAAATACACAATACTTATATGTTAAAATAGGAATTTAATAAATAAATATTCTATTAAATTTTTCTAAGTAAATATTATTGAGACACTAAAACTGACCACTAAAAGATAATGGATTTTACTGAGATAAACCTATTTTAATACCCATTAATTTCCAATTTGGATATTCATATATATATTTTAGTTGAAAATTAATTGTCGAAGAATTTTGGTAAGGATAATAACCTTTGAGAATCAGAATCTCATCCTCATTGATTATTGGTTTTTCGGTAAACACAAGGTCAGTATCCTTCAAATTGGTTATATCTATTTTTTGATCTACAAAAGATTTGAATATATCTTGAATTTTTTCAGGAGTTATTTGATTTTGCCAAAACTTTGATATTGACGAATAAAACACAGAAAAATCATTATTCTTTACCGCCTCGGCAAAAAGTTGTATAGAATCATTTGTTAATTTTACTAAATCAGTATCACTGGGAATAGTTTTTGTTTGAGACACTCCCCTTTTCACATCAATACCTAAAATCTTCCACTTTCCATCTTCTTTTATTAGGCTAATTTTTACTGGAACTGTTTGGTTATTTTTGGTTTTAATATTACCTTCAAGTTCGGCAATGCCTGGATTTATCGTTCTTGAATTCCAAAAAACACTATTAAAATCATTTATGGAATATGTTTCGATAAAAATTTTAAAATTTTCTAATGTTGTTTTGTCTTTAAATTGTATAGACAAAGTTTCATATGCACTATCAATTTGACCATTTTTTATTAATGAAAAGAAATTATCTGCTGATTTAGCCGCACCACTTGTAAGATAGAAAACTAGACTAATAATAATTCCGATTGAAACAATAACAATAGCAATTATAGTAAACATTTTTTTCATTTACTTAGATTTATAAAAAATTAATAAAATTGACTTAATATTCAATATATACCAAATATCAATACTTAAATATTATACTATTTATTTTATATAATAACAAAACCACAAATATATTCTTTTTTATTAATTTAGCTGTTTGAAATATCAGATAAATGATATCATTAAATTAATTAATTAATTAATTGTAAAATAAAGTTTTATGACTAATATTGAAAAAACGGAATGGATAGATGAATTTTTAGCATATATGGACAAATTTGATCCTCAATTTAAAAATAAGATTCGAGGTGCAAATGAAACAGAAATTAAAGAAATTGAAAATAACCTAGATATATCACTACCTAAAACCTACAGAGAATATTTGGAAAATATGGGTCAAAGTGATGGTGGTTTATTTGAAAGTTCTCGTGCTAAAACCGATGTCAAAGAACTACTTGAACTAATAAAGATTATTCGAGAAGAAAGACCAGGTGTGGATTTTAAAAATTTTATTCCAGTAGCATCTTGTGACAACATTGAAGGATGGGCATTAACTAAAAAAAATGATCGGTGGCAAGTTGTTACAATTGACAATAATTTACCCGGGGATTATGTAGCAAATAGTTTTCCTGATTTGGTTTTTTATACTGCATTTAGTGAAAAAGTTCATTTAGCATTACATCAAATACACTTTAAAGTTCCTAACAAAAAAATAAATTTAAGTGATATTAAAGAACAAACATCTTCTTTTGGTTTTATAGCTGAATCATTTTGTGACGACATTTCATATTTTGGTGTAAAAAACAATAATATTTTACTTATGATACACACAGGAATAGCTATTGGTTTTGATGGTTTTATTGCATCTAATAATCTTGATGTTATAAAACAAGAAGCTGATAAGTTAATAGCGGTTTTTGAAGGGGTTATTTTATATGTTAGATAATAATATAACATTATCTCATTTTATTAAAATTACGAATCAAAAACTCTTATCCATTTACCTATCCATTTATTTACATAAATTAGCCCGACTCCAAAATTATTTTTTATTTTCAAATAATCATCTTTAATTTTATTAAAATCTTCATTTTTAATAAATGGATTATTTTTATGTCGAAATTCAGAGATCATTTTAACTCCATTATCAGAAAATTGACCATTATTTGAAAGATAAAAATAGTCATTATTTATTTTTATATTGTTCATGATAGATTCTTTTTTATTTACAAATAAATCAGAATCAATGGAGACATTGTATAAAATAGGATAAGATGCAAAATTTGGACAAGGAAAATCACCTATATTATAGTTTTTGATCTTGTCTAAGTTTAATGTATACCAGCAACGTAAAGCTTTGTCACCTTTTACTATTTCATAAGGATTTTTTAACTTTGCTTCATATTTAGTAATAAATTCATTATTTTTTTTATCATCTAATTCAACTTCATAAATAAAATCAGACAAAACATCCTCAACTTTTCTTTTTACATGATACGAGAAATAATCTAAAACTCTAATATTTTGATCAATTAAATTATCTTCTTTACTTAAATTTTGGAAATTTTCTCTCATAATATCAGCTGATGTCATTTTAAATATTTCTCTTATTTTTATAACACCTTCTTCTTTTTGAACTTTTATATCAATATTTCTTTCTATATAATTTACATCAGCAAATTCTTTTAATTTTTTAGTTAAAAAACCTCCTAAATGTATAGGTAAATAATTAGTAAAAAGTTCTTCGCTTCTTTTTTCCAAAGTACCATAACGATTTTTCACGGTTGGATCCACAAAATACTCTTGATTGTTAAAATTAATTTTAACAATAGCATGGTTGAAAATAAAAGGAGATGGTATATAATTTGGCAAATGATAATCTGCACCATAATTAACTAAAATAACTTCAGAATGAACATCTATAACCTTCAATAGATGCACCAATAAAAAAGATTTTGCTTTACAGTCTCCAGATTTAGACTCCAAAGTTTTTGATGGTAATTCTGGAATATAATTATGCATAAAATCAGCATCATATAGATAGATGATTTGGTTTTGAATATACTCAATTACAGATCGTATTTTATCTTCAATCGGAAGACTGCTATTAAGTTCAAGAATTTCACATATTTTATGATCTTTTAAATCTAAAAGTTTTGGATTAATATCATACATATCAAAAATTGATTTTACTATATCATCCCACGAAGCACTTGTAGCTATCTCTATATATGGATTATACATATTTGGAATAGATTTTGTTTGAAAATTTAACTTTTCAAATTTAAAAACCTCTCCTGTTTTAATAACAGTAGACTCATCATCTATTTTTTCACCAGATTCATTTATAAAGCATTTTTTTATTATCTTTATATCCGTCTTTCTATTTTGAATCACAGTAAAATTGTATTCTTTATAAAACCAAAAACTACTTGGCATTGAATGTAAATATCTAAAATATTTTTTATCTAAAATATTTTTTTTATCAAAATCATTAAACACCGTTGATTCATAAATAAAAACATCCCCTAATCGTAAATCATTTATAATAATATTTACTTTTTTATTATTTGAAATTGAACCATTTATTGAATTCAACTCATCATCAATAACCCTGACAGTTAAATCTTTTATTTTATCTACAACAACTCCATCTCTAACCACCAAAACCTTATTTATCTCTAAATATTCATTGGCACTTAAAAAATCTTCCGATACCGATGCTGATTGTAAAAAATCTGGTGTATTTAATGCCCACATTCTAAATAAATTCATCTGACTACTTTTGTCGGATGTGTTTATTGTGTTTCTGTAAAGATAACAAAAAGCCTTATCAACACCTTTTTCTTTAAAAACACTTTCCCCTTCAGAAACTATCTTTAAAATTTTTTCTTTAGAAATATCATCTACCCAATCAGGACTAGGTTTGATAAAATATCTTTTTTCACTTTCCATATAAATAAAAATTAAAATTTAATGTGTTCCAAAACAAAAATACTTAATACTTATTTTACCATAGACTCTTTGATTTAAAAAAGTTAAAATAAATCTATGAGCACAAAAAAAGAACTAGTTTGGACAGCACCTTTGTATATGTTTATACCGAAAACAACAGATTGGTATTGGATAGTTGGAATCATATCAGCAACAATCGCAATAGTCTCAACAATGCTAGGAAACATCACCTTCTCTATACTTATAATAATAGGTGTAATTGTTACCTTTTTAAATGCACATAAAGAACCTAAAACTGTAACCATAACAATAAACTCCAAAGGAATAAAAATAGATGACAAGATATATTTTTTTGATGAACTAGAATCATTTTGGGTTGAAAATAACAATCTCTACCCTAGAATCATCTTTAAACAAAATAGAATAATATTCCCTTTTATGAAAGTTCTAATACACTCAGAGGATGCTGATGAAGCAAGAGAGTTTTTACGAGAATATTTACCAGAAGAGTATATGAATGAAAATATAATTGAAAAAATATTTATATATTTTGGTTTTTAAGTATAAATATGCTAGTTTGTAAATATGTCCTCGTAGTTTAATGGATAGAACACGAGTTTGCGGAACTCGTGATTGAGGTTCGATTCCTCACGAGGGCACCAAGAATTTTACTAATCTGTTTTTTGTCTATATTAAAAACTACAACACTGAAAAAACTATTTAGATGAGATATATTTTTTATTTAGATTGTATGCCATATATCCAATACCAATAATCAGGAACCCTACAATAATAAGTGCAATTGGCCACCCAATTGAATCAACAAAATATTTTGATGTAATTTTTACCATATGAGCCATTAAGAACAAAGCACCAAAAGTTAGCATTGACTGACTTTTTAAATACACACTTCCGTAAAAAGCAGCAAAAATGAAAGCAATGAAAATAAGATCAAAAAATCCTCCAATAAATATACCAGAACCCAAAACAATCAATGTTCCTAATCCAAACAGTGCATTCCTTACTGCTTTCTTCTCTTTTTCATCAGAAGCATCAATGGCTACTGATACTAATTGATAACCACGAGCAATTAATATGTAAGAAAAACCTAAAAGCATTGCTGCCCATTTAATTATATTTGAACTATAATAATCAAGAGTAAAAACTTTTATCACCAACAAATAGTAAGCCCACGAAGCAAAACCTATCGTAATTAAAACAAGGATATTCTTTTTACTTACTAAAAGTGCATAACCAAAAATAACAGATAACACTAGTGCTGTGTAAAATGTATAAGGCCATGTAAATGATATATTTGCCTCACTTATAATAACATCCACACTTAACGGAGCAAGTACACATGAAATAGTAAACATTACTTGAGAAATTACTCTCTGATGAGGTTTGTTGAGGAAAAAAGCACCGATGAAAGTTATCAAAGAAATTCCTAAAGTAACTAAGACACGACCCATAAATCCAATTTCAATCCAGTTTTGAACAACAAGTATTGCAACACCACCAAGTATAATAATTGCACCAATACCATAAAATGTATTAATAATATTTTTTGATGATTCTTCTTTATGCGAAATATCTACTGTGTTTGAATTAAAAACCGGAGATGTATTGACCGATGGTGTAACTACATTATTAGCCAACGACAGCAAATCTTCTTTTGAAATCTTACCTGTGGCTATTTGCCCCTCTATAAAATTAACAATTTGTTGTTTATCCATAAAATTTATTTTATCCAGCCTATAAATTTAAAGTTACCTACATTATAATAATTGTAAATACTAAAATTGATTCCATTTAATTTTTTTGAACGATTACCTTTTGATATAACATATCCATCTTGATTGTTACCAGAACTAAACAATTCAAATATACCAATATTACTATATTGATATCTTACAACATACCCATCAGGAGAAGAAGGTCCTGGATCAATGTTCAAATTTTTTATCTCATTCCAATCAACTTGATGCGATGAATTATTTTTTACATCATATAAATACAAAGGAGGATTTTCAATATTATACACAACTCCTGTAGTTGTTGGAAGCGGACTCAATAAAAGATGATTATTTTCTACAACATAGGTATTTGAATAACCATTTTTATAGTCATAATAAGTGTCATTATTTGAATATAAAAAATTATATTGAGGTTTTATGAATAAAGATGGTGTAAAAACTATTATTGAAATTACTAAAATAAAAACAATAGGTAAAGAAATCCCAATCAACAGAGGAATATTTTTTGTTATTTTCATATAAATTCATTATAGCATAAAAAAATTAATTTGATATGCTATACTATAAAAATGAGAAAACAAATTTTTTTTAAATTTTTTGATAAGTTGGAAGATGTTATAAGAGGAAGATTAAGCAAGATACCTATATTTTATGCATTTTTAGGAGGAGCATCTGTTGTTTTGTTTTGGAGAGGTATTTGGCACACAGCAGATATGATAGTCCCCTACTTTTTCAGAAATTCAACACCTGAGACTATGCAACTGGCTTTAAAATTAGATGCACCTGTAACAATACTTGTAGCATCTATTATGCTTTTACTAACAGGACTTGTTGTAAGTAGTTTTATAGGAACAAATATAATTATCTCTGGTATAAAAAACGAGAAAAAACTGGAAGAAAAAGAAGCTGAAGAAATAGAAACTGAAGATTATATACTACACAGATTATCAAACGAGATTAAAGAGATAAAATCAGACCTAGAAATTATAAAAACAAAAATCAAATAAAAGCAAACATCTCGTCCAATCCTAGCAGTAAATTTGCCAGGTATTTCTGGAATAACAAAAAACCGCATTAAGCGGTTTTTTGTTTAGCTCTTTTAATTAAAGCTGAGATTCTAGATTTCTTTCTAGAAGCTGTATTTGTTTTAATAAATTTTGTCTTTGATGCTTTGTCAATAGCTTTTTGAACTATTGGGAACATTTTTTCAGCTCCAGAAATATCACCAGAAGTGATTAATTTTTTAATTTGTTTTACAGACTTCAAAACAGCATCTTTTCTTTTAAGATTAAATACTCTTTTTTTCTTTGAAGCCCTCAATGCTTTTTTAGCAGATTTGATAATTGGCATAGAAACCAATCTACACTATTTTAGACAAAAAAGCAATAGTATAGCCAGAAGGTCAAAGAGTATAATAAATAAATATGATTGGTTATATAACAGGTCAAATAATAGACATAAATGAAAAAAATATAATTATATTGGCTGGAAATGTTGGTTATAAAATCCAGACAAATTCATATTTTCAAAAAGATCAAAAAATTTCCCTTTTTACATATATGTCAGTTAGAGAAAATTCAATGGATTTATATGGATTTGAAGAAAAATCTGATTTGAATTTTTTTGAATTATTACTAACAATATCTGGAATAGGTCCAAAATCAGCAATGTCCATAACATCAAATTCAAAACCTAGATTTATTGCAGAGGCTATAAAAAAAGAGGATCTTAATTATTTAACAAAGATAGCTGGTATTAGTAAAAAAAACGCTGAAAAAATGATACTAGAATTAAAAAACAAAATCACATTAACAGGAGAAAAAGAAGAATCATCGGCAGTTGAAACAGATGTTTTAGATGCCCTACTTTCTCTTGGATATTCAGAAAAATCAATAAGAGAAGTTTTGAAAAAAGTTGAAGGTAAAAACACCGAAGAAAAAATTAAGTTAGCATTAAAAGAGTTAAGTAAATAATATGCCAGAACTACCAGAAGTATACACAACAACAAAAGGTTTAAATGAAAAAACAAAAGGATTAACTATTTTAGATGTTTGGACTGACTATTTCAATAAAACAAGTGACAGAAAAAAAGATACTATAAAAAATAAAGGGTTTTTTCTAAAATTTAAAAAAGAGATAACTGGATCAAAAATTTTAGACTGTCAAAGGAGAGGTAAAAACATATTGATACATCTAAACAACGAAAAAACAATCCTTATACATATGAAAATGACCGGACATCTTATGTATGGAAAATATTTTTTTGACGGAAAAAAATGGAGACCAAAAGAAGATGGGCCTCTTAAAGACCCATTCAATAGTTTTATTCATTTTTTAATACAATTTAAAAACGGAAACTCTCTGGCTTTTTCTGATATGAGAAAATTTGCAAAAGTAACTTTATTTGAAACAAAAAACAATCACAAAGATCTAAATATTCTTGGCCCAGAACCACTTGAAAAAAGTTTCAATTTCAAAAAACTAAAAGAGCAAATATTAAAAAAAGAAAATTGGCCTATTAAAAAAATACTAATGGATCAAAGTGTAATATCTGGTATAGGAAACATATATTCAGATGAAATACTTTGGGCATCATCAATATCCCCTTTTCGGAAACCTAAAGAAATAACTGATCTAGAATTTAAAAACATTTACAAAAATATGATAATTATATTAAACAAATCAATAAAATTAGGAGGAGACTCAATGTCAGATTATAGAAATATAAACGGAGAAAAAGGCGGTTTTCAAAATACCCACAAAGTATACAGGAAACAAAAAACTATATGCTTAAAGAAAAATTGCGGTGGAATAATAGAAAAATCAATAATCGGTGGACGAAGCTCTCACTTTTGTAACAAACATCAAGTATAATATTTTTATATGGAAGACAAGTGGACACTAATCGGTTTTACAGCATTGATAATACTTTCTGTTATAAATGCAAAAAATCCAGATCGTAAGATTCACGGGGTTTTTGAACTACCCGAACAAAACATAACTACTGAAAGAGAAATATCACAAGGAGTTGATACTTTAAATAAGTCAAAAAAATATTCTGAATATATGTATATAAACGGAGGTTATGGTTACGATGCAGACAGTGAATATATAGAAATACAAAACAATAGCGACAAGTATTCTGTTGATATAACAGGTTTTACACTGGTTAGCACATCGACAAATGTATCTGTGACAATACCAAAAACTGTAAAATTATATTTTACCGGAATGGAAAATATTGAAGAAAATGTCATTTTAGGCCCAGGAGAAAAAGCTTATGTTATAACTGGAAAATCCCCTATTGGATACGGAATGAAAATAAATAAATGTTCTGGATTTTTAACTCAATACAATAATTTTTCTCCATCTTTCTATACAAACTGCCCAGCACCAAGAAACGAGGATATTTCCAAAATACCAAAAACAGTCAATAATGATATTTGCTTTGACCTTATAGACTCTTATCCATCTTGTAGAATCCAGAGCACACCACTATCAAATAACTATTCATCTGAATGTCAGGATTTTATATATAAAACAATTAACTATCCTAGTTGTATAAATAACCATAAAAATGACTCTGATTTTTGGAGCAATAGTTGGTATGTATATTTAAAAAGAAGTGATAAATTATGGAAAGACAGAAGAGAAACAATCATACTATATGACAAATCAGGAAATGAAATTTCTAAGATAAAAAAATAACCGGGCTAGCCGGTTTGACGAGAGGCGGAAGCTTGCCTTCGGTCTATGTAAGTGTGTAGGACACCCTTACTACCTCCACCAACTTCCACCTCTCTTATCTCAATTATATCAAATAATAAACAAAAAGTCAAATTGTAAAAACTACTATCCCAAAAGCAGTTGATACATTTAAAGACTCTTTCTGTCCTGCCATTTCTATTTCAACAACATTGTCACTTTTGGATAAAATATCTTTTGATAGTCCCCTAACCTCATTACCTAGTATAAAAATCATTTTTTTCTCCTTTTTCAAATCCCTATAACTTATAGAGTCCTCATTTTGTTCAATAGAGTAAATTTTAAAACCTTCTTTTTTTAATTTCTCGATAACCTTAAAAACATTTTCTTTTGACCAAGAAACTGAAAATTGGCCACCTAAAGCCGTTTTAGATATTTCTTTCCTTGGTCTACCAAACTTGTCGAGCGGTGCTGGTGTATAACCAGATATATAAATATGTTTTAATCCTCTACCATCAGATGTTCTAAAAATAGAGCCAACATTGTGAGCACTTCTTATGTTGTGCAGGACAACCCTTATATCAGATTCTTCTTTTATGATTTTTCGTTTGCTTTTCATTTGGCTATAATATACAATCTATTTATGACATTATCAATATTTCCAAATTTATTTACCTACTCTATTTTTGCAATAACACTTATTAGAATTTTTTCAGCTTTTATTTTTATTAAAATAGCATTAAGAAGAAAAAATAAAATTATCGGATGGATGTTTATTCCAGAAATCTTAATCTCACTTTTTCTTTTAGTTGGTCTCTATACTCAAATAGCAGTTATACTGATTTGGTTTTTAGTTATGTTTGAGAAATATTTTGATAAAAAAGAAGGTAAAAAAGAAACTAGCGGAGAAACACTTGCTCTTTTGGAAGTTTGTCTTATAGCCACACTGTTTTTAGGTCCAGGAGCATTTGCTTTTGATCTGCCACTTTAAAAACAAAAAATTTGAATAAATATCTTTTTTCTGATATATTTTTCTAGTATTGCCCTTGTAGCTCAGTCGGTAGAGCAGCTCCCTTTTAAGGAGATGGTCGCAGGTTCGATTCCTGCCAGGGGCACAAAATTTTCGAAGTAAATTTTGTGCAACTGAGCAAAGCATAGCTTTGCGAGCAGGAATCGAAGGAATATGCGGTTTACAAAGTCAGCAGACTTTGTCGCAGATTCCAGTTTTATTTTTTATTAAGTGACGACGAAATAAAAAATAAAAAGATTCCTGCCAGGGGCACAGAAAACGAAGTTTTATGTGACACTGGAGAAAAGTGATGTTATCACTTTTCGTCAGGAATCGAACAGATTTCCGGTTGACGAAGTCAGCAGACTTTGTCGGAAATCTGGTGCCTAGAAAATTTTAGTTTGACGAAACTAAAATTTTCGAGGGAGATTCCTGCCAGGGGCACAAAATCTTCAAAGTAAATTTTGTCCAATTAAAAAACCTTAAATCTCCAAGATTAACTTTTCGAGCAAAACTTCACTTTCCCCTTCACCGCTTCTGGTCATATCTGATATTTCAACTATTTTATCTGAAAGCAGTAAAAGCTCTTCTTTTTTCCAATTTTTAGCAAACAAAATAGCATTTTTATAAGCAAAAGGAGAAATGGAAAACTCTTTTGGATCTTTTGTGTTTAAACAAAGAAGTATTGTTTTAATTTGCCAAAAAAGAACACCCAATATCTCTTCAGCTTCGACACCAAAAGAGGTGGCTTTAAAAAAGTTTATCCATAAGTTTTTTTTATCTTTTCTGCCGAGATCATTTGCAAGAGTAAAAACATTAAAAAACTCTTTACTCTCTTTTTTATCGTAAACTGTAACTTTTTCAAAAAACTTATCCAGAGATTTTCTATCAGAGTCATTTATTTTATCTTCTATAATAAAGAAAATATGTTCACTTTCTTTGATAGAATTTAAAAGAACATTATCTTTAATATCTATATTTTTTAAAAACACAGAATCTAAAACAACTATATATTTTTTTGAAAATAGTCCTTGAGAATTTATCAGCTCTAAAAGTAAATCTAAACTAAAATTATCATCAGTTATCTTGAAAACTTCCGCATCCGGTTTTTTCTTTAACAAATTCTCTGTATTTTTCCTTACAGCTTCTGTTGTTTTTAACCTATCCCCTAAAAATACATATATCATAAAAATTAAATTTCAATTTCTGTTGTTTGACCTAAAGATTTTCCAAAAGATGCATTTGCTAAAACTTTAACTCCAAAAGTTTCTTTTGAAGATAAAACATTTTCCATTATAGGAATAACATTTTTTACAAACTCTTTGTAAAAATCTTCTGAAACTTCATAAACCAATTCATCATGAATCTGCATAATAAGAGAAGCTTTTGATGTAAGATTTTCTTTTTTAACAAATTCATCTATTTTTACCATAGCCAGTTTTATAATATCAGCTTCTGTTCCTTGTATAGGAGCATTTATAGCCATTCTCTCTGCTTGTGATTTTATATACGGAATCCTAGAGTTTATATCTGGAAAAAATCTTTTTCTACCAAACATTGTTTGTGTAAAACCAATCTGAGATGTTTGGACTTTTACAGATTCCAAATACTGTGCCAAACCAGAAAAAGTATTGAAATAGTTATCTAAAAACTCCTCTGCCTCTTCTTTTGAAACTTTTAAATTTTGTTTTAAAGCCAAAACCCCCATACCATACATAACACCAAAATTTATAGTCTTTGCTTTATTTCTCATATCTTTTGTAACCTCTGATATTGGCACCGCAAATATTTTTGAAGCAACAGATGTGTGTATATCTTCTCCATTTTTAAAAATCTCAATCATTTTAGAATCCTCAGACAAGATAGCTGCTATACGGAGCTCCATTTGAGAATAATCAAAAGAAACCAAAACCTTTCCTTTATCGGAAATAAAAGCTTTTCTTATTTGCCTACCCTCTGGTGTTTTGTTTGGTATATTTTGAATATTTGGATTGGAAGATGCCATCCTACCAGTTACAGCACCTATTTGAATAAATGTTGTATGTAATCTGTCACCATCATCAAGCATTTGAGGAATTGTGTCTATATATGTTCCGAGAAGTTTCGAATACTCCCTATATTCCAATATTTTATCTATAATAATATGCTCATCTTTTAATTTTAAAAGTTCTGATTCTTTTGTTGAAAAACCACCTGTCTTATTTTTCTTTTGACCTTTTATTTTAAGACCCATCTTGTCAAATAAAACTTCTGAAAGTTGTTTTGGTGAAGATATATTAAACTGTAAACCAGAAAGAGAATATATCTCCTTTTCTAGATCAGAAAGTATTTGATGATATTTTAAAGAAAGGTCTTTCAAAAACTCTTTATCAACTTTTACACCAGTTTTATTCATTTTATCTATTATTTCAATCAGAGGTTTTTCTATATTTTCCCAAACAAAAGACAAACCTTCTTTTTTTATAAAATCTTCTAAAAATTTTTTTGCATCTTCTTTGTTTTTAGTTTTAGTAAAATCTAAAATAACAGAAATATCTTCTCCTATCTTGTCTGGGTTTACAACAGCATACATAACCTGTAAAACACTCAGTTCTTCTTTTGAAATATTTATACTCTCTACTTTAAAATTAAATATCTCTGAAGCTTTTGGTATAAGCGATTTAAAATCCAAACTTTTTAAAAAATCCAAAATTTTGTTTTGATCTACACCAGAAATAAAATCATTTTCAGGTAATGTAAAATATATAGGAGCATCAACCCTTATGGTAGCTAAAACTTTTGAAAACCTAGCATCATCTATATTTTCAATTATTTTTTCTGCCATTTTAGGACTTATACCAATATTTTTCAATGCGACCTTGTCGTCTTTTATTTTTTGTAATCCTTTAAAAATACTTTCTATATCTCCAAACTCTTTTATCAAAGTTGTTGCTGTTTTTTCCCCAACACCAGAAATACCTATTATATTATCTGATGGGTCCCCTCTTAAACCTTTAAAATCTGGCAAAAGTTTCGGCTGAAATCCAAATCTTTTTACAACCTCGGATTGATCATATAAAACAGTGTCATTTATACCTTTTTTTAAAGTATAAACTGTAACTTTTTTATCAGAAACAAGTTGCATAGTGTCCATATCGCCAGAAGCTATAATAACCCTCAACCCGCTGTCTTTAATCTGGGATATTATTGTTCCGAGCATATCATCAGCTTCAAAACCAGAAGAAGAATATATTGGTATGTTAAAAGCATTGCAAATCTCTTTTGAACTTTCTAGCTGAACTTTTAATGCTTCCTCTGTCTCTGCCCTACCCGCTTTATAATCCTTATACGATTTATGTCTGTATGTCTCTTCTGGAAGATCATAACAGGCACAGATATAATCTGGGTTAAATTCTTTTATTAGTTTAAAAAGAAGTGTGCAAAAACCATAAAGAGCCCCAACTGGCTTGCCATCTTTTGATACAAAATCTGGCAAAGCATGATATGCCCTATGTAAAATAGCATGAGAATCTAAAAGTATTAATGTTTTTTCTTTTTTTGTCATTTTTTTATTTCTATAATTCTAGCATTTTCATTTTCAGAAATAGGGTTTATAAAAACTTTAAGATCTTCGTTTATCAAATCAGATATTTTCTCTGGCCACTCTATAAAAACTATATTGTTTTTATCTTTCAAAATTTCACTTAAACCTAAAAAGGTTATTTCTTTTGAATTCTCTATTCTATAAGCATCTATATGAACCAAGTTTTTCCAATTGAGATTGTTTATCTCATAGATTTTCATAATTACAAAAGTTGGACTGATTATGTTTTCAGTTAAACCAAATTTTTTACAAACAGCTTTTACAAAAGCCGTTTTTCCTGCCCCAAGATTTCCGTAAAGACCAACCAAAAAAGCTCCATTTTCTTTCTTGTCCAGTCCGGAAACAAAATCAGAGACAAAATCATTAAACTCATCTATATTTAAAACTTCTTTTTTCATATATATTTATATTAACAAAAAAGGGCCAAAAGCCCCATTTTTACAAATTTTAGATTTTTTATCTTACAATGATAATCCGATCGTGTAGACCGGTATTGTAACCCCAATTTCCTTCAATATACAAATCAGAAATCGTTCTATTAAATGAACTATCTCCTTGTTTGGTTATTAAAAGAGAAATGTATTTACCATTACGATCATCATTCATACCCAAATACAGATAAAATGTTACAGATCCTCCAGAACAAAGACCTTTAATAATCGTCCCCAAAGAAGGAGAATTTACATCTATACTAGAATCTGTTTGGTTTTGTATCCTAACAGCAAGACCGTACCTATGGTATAATCCAAATTTTTTGATTTTTTGATATTTTAGATTTATGTAAACATCACTTAAAGAACAACCATCAAGATTTGAATTTGTTTCAACTCTTGCTTGTTCTTCTTTTTCTCTTCTTACTCTTTGGATCCTATTTTCTTGAGCTTTTCGAAATCTTTTATTTTTATCTTCTAATATGTTGAGAATTTTTTTCCAATACTTAATCTTTTTTTTCGGCTTCGGTTTTTGTTTCTCAAGACTATCCACAAAAACAGAAACTTCTTTTAAACAACTGGTGATTTTTGTTGAATTTAAAAAAGATTCATTCGCCGTTTGAATACAACCACTTGGTTCATAATTAGAAATAGATTTTGACGAAGTATTGTTATCCATAACCGTAGCAGAATTGCTTTCTGTGTTTTTGGCATTCTTGGGTAAATATTCTGGATTTATTCGCTGACCATATAAACTTATTTGTAAAAAAACAATAAAGAGAAAAATAGTCTTTCTCATATCCAACTAATCAATACCACAAAAACAAATTTTTGTAAACAAAAGATGTCTCTTCAAACAACACAAAAGACTTTTTTAAAAAAACAAGTTATAATATCTAAATGATAGATTTTAATGAAGACAAGCAAAATCAGAAAATATCTGATTTACACAAAATAGAAGAAGAAGAGCTAACTAGTAAAATGGCTGTTAAATATGGTCTTCCATATATTGACCTGTCTGTAACTCCTATAAATATTGATTCTTTGAGATTTATATCAGAAATAGAGTCAAGATCTTCTCAAATAGCTGTTTTTGATCATGCAGATAAAAATGTAAACATAGCAATCATATCCCCTCAAAACACGGACAGCATTGATTCAATAAAAAAATTGCAAGAAAAAGGTTTTAACACAAAAATCTTTATGGCTTCACATTCCAGCTTAAATAAAGTTTGGGACAGATATAAAGATCTCTCATACTCTTTTGAAACAAAAAGTGGAGCACTCGATATTTCAAACGAAGAGATAACTGATTTTCTAAAAGAAGTTCATAGTATATCAGATGTTGCAACTTTGATAAAAGATGTTTTGGAAATGAAAAAAAGTTACAGAATATCAAAAATATTAGAAATAATCCTAGCCGGAGCAATAAGTATAGGTAGCTCAGATATACACATAGAACCAGAAGAAAACTATGTACGAATAAGATACAGACTGGATGGTATGTTATCCGACATAACAGAATTTGATAAAGAAACTTTTAAACTTTTACTTTCCAGAATCAAACTAATATCAAACTTAAAATTAAATATCAACTCTGCACAAGATGGTAGATTTAGTATTAAAATTTCTAATTCTGAAATAGAAATAAGAACATCTCTTTTGCCTGGTGCTTATGGAGAGTCTATTGTTATGAGAGTTTTAAATCCGAACTCAATATCAATACCACTTGAAAATCTTTATATAGATAAAAAAATACTAGATACCCTACTAGAACAAATTCAAAGACCAAACGGTATGATACTAAACACTGGCCCAACAGGATCAGGTAAAACAACAACACTTTATGCCTTCTTAAAAAAAGTTCATATCCCAGGTATAAAAATAATAACAATTGAAAATCCGGTTGAATACCACCTTCCTGGAATAGTTCAAACTCAAACAGATGAAAAATCTGGTTACAATTTTGCTTCTGGACTTAGAAGTGCTCTTCGTCAAGACCCTGATATTATAATGGTTGGTGAAATAAGAGACGAAGAAACCGCTGGTATTGCAATAAACTCTGCTTTGACAGGTCACCTAGTATTCTCCACCCTACACACAAACTCTGCAGCTGGAACTTTTCCTAGACTTATAGATCTTGGAGTAAATCCAAAAGTTTTAGGATCTGCAATAAATGTTGCAATGGCACAAAGACTTGTTAGAAAACTTTGTGATGATTGTAAAGAAAAAAATAAATTATCAGAAAAAGAATTGATAAGAGTTAAAGATGTTTTAAATGGTATATATGACAAAAAATATACAGAAAATATTTCATTTGAAAATGTTTTTAAAGCCACAGGTTGTCAAAAGTGCAATAACACAGGATACAAAGGAAGAATTGGAATTTATGAACTGATTGTTATGGATGAAAAAGTTGATGATATTATAAAAAAAGGAGGTAGTGAAAGAGAAATTCAAGAGACAACAAGAGAGCAAGGATTTTTATCAATGTCAGAAGATGGTATTTTAAAAGTTTTGCAAGGATTAACAACAATGGAAGAATTGGACAGAATAATTGATTTAAAAGATTAGATAAAAACTGTAAAACAGCTTTGCTATAAAGAAAAGTTTAATGTTTAATACAAAAAAAGCCTTGCAAGAGACTTTTATTTGTGAATAATTTATATATAGATCTTTTAAAAACAAGTTCAAGAGATAAATCTCTAAACGACACTTTAAATATTTAAATAAATAAAGCAAAGTGATTAACTAAGGATAGTCACAGAGTACACAAAGTGTATCCAGAACGTCCTCGTGAATACACTCGTAAATCCGGAAGGGATTCAGTCGTTTAGAGATTTATACCTTGAAAACAAAATTATTTCAAAAAGCAAAATTAAAAAGCAGTCTTAAATCAAAGTGCTTTACCGTAAGTTTATCATAAAATACTTTTTATGTCAAGAACAGAACCTGAAAACAATTTAAACAATAAGACACCAGAAGACGGTCTTTTTTTAGATACAGCCCTTAGGCCATCTGTTTGGGACGAGTATATAGGTCAAGAAAATATAAAAAACAACTTATCTATACTATTGACTGCTGCAAAAGAAAGAAGTCACCCACCAGAGCATATACTATTTTACGGACCTCCTGGACTAGGAAAAACTACACTGGCACACCTTATAGCAAAACACTTAAATGCACAAATGAAAATAACATCTGGGCCAGCCATAGAAAAAGTCGGTGATCTTGCTTCTATACTGACAAACCTTTCTTCAGGAGATATTCTCTTTATTGATGAGATACACAGGTTAAATAAAAATATAGAAGAAGTTTTATACCCCGCTATGGAGTCTGGTTCTCTTGATATAATAATAGGTAAAGGACCAAGTGCAAGGACAATACAGTTAGAACTACCACCATTTACCCTCATAGGAGCAACAACAAAAATAGCATCTCTTTCCTCCCCTCTTCGCTCTCGTTTTTCTGGTGGAATATTTAAACTAGAATTTTATACAAACGAAGAAATACAAAAAATAATAGAAAGATCAGCAAAAATATTAAAAGTTAATATAGATAAAGAAGGATCTATGGAGATCGCAAAGAGATCAAGATTTACACCAAGAACAGCAAATTATTTTCTAAAAAGAGTTAGAGATTTTGGACAGGTTAATAAAAAAGATTTAGATAGAGAAATAGTCGATAATGCACTAAACCTTTTAGGAATTGATCAAAAAGGATTAACCTCAGCCGATAGAGAGATTTTAAACACAATAATAGAAAAATTTTCAGGTGGCCCAGTAGGATTAAACACCATTGCATCTTCTCTTTCAGAAGAAGAGGAAACAATAGAAGTTTTCAATGAACCTTACCTTATGCAAATTGGGTTTATAGAAAGAACCCCACGAGGAAGAATTGTTACAGAACACGGATATATTCATCTAGGTAAAACTCCTCCTCAGATTTTTTAATTAACAAAATGGTAATTATATTTAACTTGATATTAATATTTAAATTTTGTAGTCTTAAATTATAATAATTTAAATATATGGCTGGACATAATAAATGGTCAAAAATAAAAAGACAAAAAGAAAAAACTGATGCACAAAAATCAAAGATTTTTGGCAAAATGGTTAGACTTATAACAGTTGAGGCAAAAAAAGCTGGTGGCAACCTACAATCCCCTGGACTTAAAAATGCAATAGAAAAAGCAAGAGAAGCAAATGTTCCAAATGATAATATAGAAAGAGCTATTAAAAAATCAACCGAGGCAGATGCTCAAATGGAGTCTATTATATATGAAAGTTATGGACCTGGCGGTTGTGGAATTGTAATAGAAGCCCTTACAGAAAACCGAAACAAGGCAGCACAGGAAATAAAACATATATTGTCTAAAAATGGTTTTTCACTTGCAGGTATAGGTTCTGTTACTTGGGCATTTCAAAAAAACTCGGATATGGAGTGGATTCCAACAACCACAATCCCTCTGTCAGACGAAGATGGTGAAAAACTTTCTTTACTTGTTGACGAACTAGAAGAAAACGATGAAGTGCAAAATGTTTGGACTAATGCCGACTAATTTTATATGAAAATTATTTCTATTGACCCTGGGTTTGAAAGAGTAGGTATTGCAGTTTTAGAAAAAAATCAAAAAGAAAATCTTTTGTTTTCAGAATGTTTTAAAACAAAAAGTTCTGAAAAACACGAAGATAGGTTGTTTAAAATAGGACAAGAAATACAAAAAATAATAGAGGGATACAAACCAGAGTATTTGGTTATAGAAAAACTGTTTTTTAATACAAACCAAAAAACAATTATAGGTGTAGCAGAAGCAAGAGGAGTAATACTGTATCAAGCCAGTTTAAATGGTTTAAAAATAAGTGAATTTACACCACTTCAAGTAAAAGTCGCTGTTACAGGTTATGGTAGAAGTGAAAAAAAACAAGTAGAAACTATGGTTTGTAAAATACTTAAAATAGAACCAAAAAAAACATCTGACGATGAGTTTGATGCCATAGCACTAGGTCTTACATTTTTTGCACATTTTAGGGTTTAAATATCCACATTTGCAAAAAATTTAGTTTTTTGATAAAAATTATTGAAATCAATTTTTAAAGATTTAAAATAAAAATATGAAGAAAAAAGACAACAAAAAAAATAAAAAAATAGAGGAAGATGAAGAAGAGGAAGGTGAAGAAAAACTTGATATGAGTGATGGGCCGAGAGATCCAATGGATAATGATAATAATGATGATGACGATGATATAGATCCTAAAAAATTAAAAGATATTGGACTGCATATAGAAGAAGAACCAACTGATGATGATGTTGAATTTAAAGAAGTAGAAGAAGATGAAGAGGATGAAGAAGAGGGAGATTGGGATGATTTTGATGACGATGAAAGTTGGTAAAAATTATATTATTTTAATAAATCTCCTTTTACCAACACGATAAACACCCTTTTGGGTGTTTTCATTAAAATCAGAAACTATTCTTTTTTCATCAACAAAGAAGATAGCCTTCTCTGAAACTAATTTTTTAAACTCCCCTTTTGATGAAACTATATTATTTTCAATTAAAACATCTGAAAGTTTTCCTTTTGAAAAAACCTCAATAACATTGTCTGGAACACCACCTTCTGTAAAAACTTTATGAAAATTTATAAAAGCTATATCTGCCTCTTCTTTACTATGATACATAGAAACTATTTCCTTTGCCAAAGCAACTTTAACATCTTTGAAATTTGATTTTTCTTTTAGATCTTTTGATATTGATTCAATAACACCTATTGGTAAATCTGTGCATAATTTGTAATAATCAATAATCAAATCATCTCTAATAGACATAACCTTACCAAACATATCATTTGGTTTATCTGTTATGTTTATAACATTACCCCAGGATGTAGACATTTTTCTACCATCTGTTCCTAAAAGCATTGAGACAGTTAATACATCTTGTTCTTTCATTCCATAATGTTTTTGGACTATCCTACCTGCTTTTAAATTGAAAAGTTGATCAAAACCACCAAGCTCAACATCTGATCTTACAGCAACAGAATCATATCCTTGCATAAGTGGGTATAAAAACTCTCTCAAAGAAACTTCTTCGCCTTTATCTAACCTATCTTTAAAATTTCTCCTGTTTGACATTTGTTGAACAGAAAAACTTTCAGCCAATTCGGTTATCTCTTGAAAACCAAGTTTTGAAAGCCATTTACTATTAAAATGAAATTCAGCTTTTTCTATATCTATTATTTTACCAACTTGTTTTTTGTAATCTTTTAAATTATTTTTTATAACATCTTTTGTTAACATTGGTCTTTTAGAAAGTTTGTCAGACGGATCTCCTACTTGTGCAGTAAAATCACCAACAATAAAAACAACTTGATGTCCTAAATCCTGAAAAGCCTTTAATTTTCTTAATATAACAGCTCTTCCTATGTGTATTTGTGATCCAGTGGGATCAAAACCTAGTTTAACCCTTAACTTCTCTCCTGAAAGCAGTCTTTTTTCTAAATTTTCTTTAACAAAAACATCTTCAACACCTCTTGTTAAAATTTCTTTTACTTTATTTATGTTTGTATCTATTTTCATTGTTATTGTTATTATAACATAAAAAATGCTATATTGATACTATGTTAATATCTAAAAAACTAAAAATCAAAAATAATATTTTATACATATTATCTTCTTTACTAATTTTTTTGGGAATATTTTTTATTTGGATAGCAAATTTAGATATTCCAAATATAGACAATTTTAGTCAAAGAAAAACAGTAGAATCAACTAAAATATATGACCAAACAGGAAAAATACTACTTTATGATATTTTTGAAAACCAAAAAAGAACAATAATTCCTTTTGATCAAATATCACCTTTTATAAAACAAGCTACAATATCAATAGAAGACAAAGAATTTTATACACATAACGGAATAAGAATTAAAGCATTTATAAGAGCAATGTTTGTAAATATTTTTTCTTTAAGTTTTAGTCAAGGTGGATCTACAATAACACAACAAACTATCAAAAAAACTGTTTTAACAGATGATAAAACACCAACAAGAAAAATTAAAGAGTGGGTCTTGGCATTAAAACTAGAAAAAATAATGACTAAGGATGAGATTTTAAATCTTTATTTAAATGAAATACCTTATGGAGGTAGTTTATACGGAGTTGAGGAAGCAAGTTCTGCTTATTTTGGAAAAGAAGCGAAAGATGTTAGTTTAGCGGAAGCAGCCTATTTAGCATCAATACCACAAGCACCATCATTTTATTCTCCTTATGGAAAAAACAAAGATAAACTAGAAGACAGGAAAAATTTAGTTCTAAAAGAAATGAAAAATGATGGTTATATAAACGAAGATCAATATCAACAAGCATTATCTGAAAAAGTTATATTTTTACCAAAAGAAGATAAAGGAATAAAAGCTCCTCATTTTGTTATGTATATAAAAGATTATTTAGAGAAAAAATATGGCGAAGATGTTTTAACAAATGGAGGATTAAAAGTTACAACAACAATAGATTATGATATACAAAAAAAAGCAGAAGATATTGCTTTAAAATATGCATTAGAGAACAAAAAAAACTTTAATGGTGAAAATGCTGCTTTTGTGGTTATTAACCCTAAAAACGGCCAAATATTAACAATGGTTGGGTCAAGAGATTATTTTGACAAAGAGATTGATGGTCAATTTAATGTTGCTATCGCAAAAAGACAACCTGGTTCAACATTTAAACCTTTTGTTTATGCAGAAGCTTTCTTGAAAGGATACACACCTGATACAATTCTTTTTGATGTTCCTACACAATTTTCAACAAACTGTCCTGTTGATTTATTTGATAATAAAGATGGTTGTTATAGTCCTGTAAACTATGACAATAATTTTAGAGGACCTATGACACTAAGAGATGCCTTGGCTCAATCAATAAACATACCAGCAGTAAAAACATTATATTTAGCTGGTATTAATGATTCAATATCCTTAGCTGAAAATATGGGAATAACAACACTTGGAAATTCAAACCAATACGGTTTAACACTTGTTTTAGGAGGTGGTGAAGTTAGTTTACTTGATATGGTTTCTGCATATGGTGTTTTTGCAAACGAAGGAACAAGAAGTCCTTATAACTTTATAATAAAAATAGAAGATTCTAAGGGTCAAATCTTGGAAGAACAAAAAAATAAAAGTTTTGATATTTTAGATAAAGAAGTTTCAAGAGAAATATCAGATATACTATCTGACAACATCGCAAGAAGTCCCCTTTACGGAGCATCCTCACCTCTTCATTTTTCAAACAGAAGTGTTGCTGTAAAAACAGGAACAACAAATGACTATAGAGATGCTTGGATTATTGGATATACACCTTCTATTGTTGTTGGTGCTTGGGTTGGAAATAACAACAATACACCTATGGAGAAAAAAGTTGCTGGACTGATTGTTGCTCCTATGTGGAGAGCATTAACAGATGAAATATTTAAAGGAAAACCTGTTGAATATTTCAATAAACCTATAAAGGAAGATTCTTATAAATTAAAACCTGTTTTGAGAGGAAAATACATAGGAGGAATATCAAATGTTACAGATGAAGATATATTAAACAAACCATACGAATCAATACAAGAAACACTTTCTGGTGGTATTCATAGTATTTTATATTGGTTAGACAAAGACAATCCAAGAGGAAACATACCTCAAAATCCAGAATCAGATCCTCAGTTTAAATATTGGGAATATGGTGTTAGAAAATGGGCAACTGAAAAAGGTTTAAATTAAGTTTTTAAAAAAAAGCATTTTCATATTGTTTTTTAGAGACTTGCGAAGTTGACTGAACTGAGCACGAGGAATTTTTCAGTAGAAAAATATCCGTGCTCTAAAAAACAATATGAAAATGCTTTATATTATTTTTATTTAATATTATTTAAACCAAAACTAAGTAAATCTTTTAAAATATTATTTTTATTTAAAATAATTTTGTTTTTTTTAAGAGGTGTTGTTTTTAAAACAACAAAACCTTTATTTAAAGAAAATTCTTCTTGTTTTAGTAGTATATTTGTATGTTTTTTTACTGAAAAAATAACCATTTCAAACAAATCAAAATCATTTTTAATTTTATTTTGATGTTTTTTTAGATAAGATTCTATATTAAACATTATTTATTCATAGACATAACCAAGTATAGAAAACTTTTATCATTAACTCCTTTTATAACAACTGGTTTACTATTATCATTAAAAGAAAGTATTATCGAATCAGATTCAATAGACTGAAAACAATCTATTATATATTTATAATTAAAACTAATAGATTCAATACTATCCCCTTTTATAACAACTTCTACTTTGTTTTTATTTTCTCCAACATCTATATTTTTTGTTGTTATTTCAAAAATATTATCTTTTGGTAAAATTTTAAAATAAACCTGACTAAACTTATCAGCAAAAATATTTGATATTTTTAAAGAATTTATAAGATCTTGTTTAAGTAAAACCACTTCTGTTTTAAATTCTTTTGGTATAAAGTTCCTATAATCAGGATAAACACCGTTTATAACCCTAGAAACAAGATAAATATCCTCATAAACCAAACACATCTGACCATCATTTATAAAAAAACTAATATTACCAGAAACATCATCAAAAGCTTTTATTATTTCATTTATATTTTTAAAAGGTATTAAAATCTGATTAAATTCATTATTTTTCTTAACTTTCAATGTTTTTTCAGCCAAACGAAAACCGTCAGTTGAAACAAAAACAATACTATCACCGTCTGGGTAAACCATAACACTAGAAAGTGTTGGTTTTATAGATGAAACAGAAGCAGAATAATAAACATTTTTTAAACCTTTAATAAAATCAGAAGCATTCATCTCAAAAATAACATCATTTTGAATTTTAGGTATTATAGGAAAATCATCAGATGAGACTGATTTTATAACAGTATTCGTATGTTCAGTAGAAACAATGAGATTATTTGATGATAATTCAAGTGTTATATTTTTATCAAAAACATTTGAAACAAAGTTTGTTATAACAGAACTAGAAACACAAACACTACCCTCTTCTAAAACTTTAACAGGTAAAGATATTTCTAAACCAAGATCAAGATTTGTGCTAGATATAAAAAGTTTACCAGAAGTAGCTTTTAGCATTATTGTAGATAAAATAGGTAAAGAAGCATTTTTAGCAGTCATTTTATCTGCTTTATTTAAAGCTTTAGCTAATTTATCTTTTATACATTCTATTTTCATATTATTAATACTATTAGTCCTGTTTATTTGTGTAAAACTTATAAAAATGGCTTATTTTATGGTTTTTTTAATAAACAGTCTGTGGATAAATGTTGATTATATGTGTATATATTATGTCAATAAAAGATAATACACAAGTCTGTTTTTATAAATATTAACAAATCAACATATTATTCAGTTTTAAATCATAGGTTATTGATAACATATCCACATACATATACACATATATATCCACACCCACCTTTTAAGTATGAAGTTTAGAACACGGATAAATTTTTGCTAAAATTTTCCTCGTGCTCGGTAGAGTCACTCGCAAGTTTCTAAACTTTATACTTAAAAGAATATATATCTACATACCTATAACTAAGCCAATATTGATCTAAGTTGGTTTATTTCATCGGCTAGATTTTGGTTTTTATCTATACCCTCTTTTATTTTGTCACAAGCATGCATAACTGTTGTGTGATCTCTACCTCCTAGTTTTTCACCTATTGATGGGTAAGAATTGTTGAATTCTTCTCTTAAAAGATACATTATAACTTGTCTTGGTTTTATAACCTCTTTTTTTCTTGTTTTTTCATATATTAACCCTTCTTCTATGTTGTAAAAATCAGAAACTGTTTTAACAATATCTTTTATTGATACTGTTTTTTTATTTTTTGCAGTGTTTTTTAGTAAATTTTTTACATCAGATATGGTTAATTCTTTATTTTTTAACTGTGCATGGCATATTATTGTGTTTAGTGCCCCTTCCAACTCTCTAATGTTTCCTGTTACAGAAAATGCTATAAAATCAACTATTTCTCTTTCTAAATTGAAGTTATTTAAACTAGCTTTTGTTTTTATAATAGCTATACGAGATTCATTATCTGGTGCTGGTATATCTATTATCATACCAGCAGAAAATCTTGATTTTAGTCTTTCTTCAAGATCTTGTATTAAAGAAGGATGTTTGTCTGATGAAAATATTATCTGTTTGTTATTTTCATATAAATGGTTAAAAAGATGAAATAATTCTTCTTGTGTTTTCATTCTTCCTGATAAAAACTGAATATCGTCCATAATCAAAACATCATATTTTCTATATTTTTCTTTAAAAAAGTTTGGTCTGTTGTTTTGAACAGCATTTACATATTCTTGTCCAAATTTTTCAGATGTGGTGTAAAAAACTTTTCTACCTGTGTTTTTAAGTGTGTTACCTATTGCTTGAATAAGATGTGTTTTTCCGTGACCTGTATTTCCGTGTATAAAAAGAGGGTTATAAACTATACCAGGTTTTTTTATTATAGCTTGCGAAGCTGCATGAGCTAGTTCATTAAATGGTCCAACAACAAAATTATCAAAGGTATATTTAGGATTTAGATTGTCGTCTTTATTTATAATAAAGTTCTCAATAGGAAGTTCTTTTGTGATAATAACAGGTCTTTCTTGCATTGTTTTCAGTATTTTATCGTCTTTTGAAACTATATAGTGTAGTGAATGTATACTCGTGGTTATGTTTCTAAGTGATTTTAATATAATATTGTGAAATTTATTTTTCAACCATTCTTGAACAAAGTTGTTTGGAACTGATAGGTATATTGTTCCATCATCAAATTTAATTATTTTAGTATCTTTAAACCAAGTATTAAAGTTTGGTTTAGAAATAGCTAATTCTATTTCAACCAAAACTGTATCCCAAATTTTTTTTAAATCCATTTCCATACCAATAATTATATCTTGACTGTAAAAAGATAGAACTTGATAAAGATATTTAATTATGTTAATAATATATATATGTCACAAACATATAAACCTAAAAAAAGAAAAAGAGCTAAAACTCACGGATTTCTTTCAAGAAAAAAATCTGTGAAAGGATCTAAAACTTTACTTAGAAGATTAAGAAAAGGAAGAAAGAGACTTTCAACTGTTAGTCAAAAAGCTAATAAAAAATAGTTTTAATGTTTTTTGCTAAAAACAAAATAAAAAGATCTGAATTTAAACTTATAGAAAAGGTTAAACCATTTAATTTAAATTCAGATTCTTTTTATTTAAACATATATAACTATCCAGATCTTTTTAAATATCCAAAAATTGCTTTTAGTTGTTCAAAAAAGGTATCAAATAGTGCTGTTGTTAGAAATAAACTAAGAAGAAGAGGGTATTCTGTTTTAAGGGATTTTGTTGATAATATTAAAAATGGTTACTTTTTACATTTTTCATATAAAAAAAATTCAATAAATAAATCTTTTAAAGATTTAAAAATTGAGATTAGTCAGGTTTTAGAGCTTTCCAAAGTTTTAAATTAGTTTAAAATATAATAATTATGATATCAAATTTTTTTCACATAGTTTTTTATGATCCGCTTTATAATGGACTTATATTTATATTCAATATATTTCCTAGTTTAGATGCTGGTTTTGCTGTTATAGTTTTTACTATTATAGTTAAACTAATCCTCTTCCCTCTTTCCATAAAAGCAACAAAATCACAAATGGAAATGAAATCCATTGAAAATGATTTAAATTTTATAAAAGAAAAATACAAAGAAAATAAAGAAGAACAAGCTAAAAAAATTGTTGAACTTTATAAAGAGAGAGATATAAACCCTTTTTCAGGTATTTTTGTTATCTTAATCCAACTTCCTATTATTATTGCTTTGTATAAGGTTTTTATGTCTTCTGGTTTACCAACAATATCATCTGATATATTATACTCATTTATACATATTCCAGATTATATAAATATGAAATTTCTAGGAATTTTAGATATTAGAAATAAAAATATTATTTTAGCTATATTATCTGGAATATCAAGTTTTTTACAAGCTAAATATGCTCAAATCTCCACAAACACATCAACAGAAAAACAATCAGATTTTTCAAAAGCTATGAGTTTGCAAATGAAGTTTGGTTTCCCTGTGTTAATGTTTATTATTTCCCTATCATTATCATCTGCTATTGCTCTTTATTTTATAACAAGCAATATTTTTACAATCTTTCAAGAGATTTATTTAAAAAGAAAAATTAGAAAATCTTAATTTCCAATATTTAAACTCCATAAACTTCCACCATCTGCTTTGTTTTTAAATATTAAAAACAAGTTATCTTTATCTATATGTATCTCATCTATATCAATATTTTTACCAGATTCTTCTTTTAAAGAAATTATTTTCTCTGAAACATTTTCCTTTATGTTGTATTTCCATATTTCATCAACGAATCCAATAGTTCCAAAATACCAATTATCAATAGAGTTACTCTCTATATTACCTTCTGGAACAGCACAATAAACAACATCTTTTTCTTTAATACTAAACACACATTTTTCTGGAAAAGTTTTTGGATATAATGTTTTAATACTGTTTGCTTTAAAATTTAATACATAAAAATTAAATTCTGGAAGAGTTTCGTTAAATAGCATATTTTCACCTAATGAATCTGTGTTTGTGGTTAAACCATAAACTTCTCCTAAAATTTTCTTAAAATCACCTTTTGCTGATAGTCTGTATACATAACCAAAAGTTTGATAATTTGGTTTTGTTGTAAGTGTAATTAAATTATCATTTACAAATTGAGGAATAAGGTGTTTTAGTTTATCTGTCCAAATCTGAGTATTTTTATAATCAGGTGCTTTTGATATAAAACCATAAGAATCACCTCTTCTTATGAAATAAAATAAATTTCCATTATTTTGTCCAACTGAAACACTTTCTATAAGCGGACTAAGTGTTTTTACAGATAAAGATGACTCTGTTGAGGATGAATTTAAAATACTAATAAAACTATTTTCAACAGAATCATCATCTTTTAAGTATTGTGCAACAAAAGAATTTCCTTTGTTTGTAAAATAAACTTTTTGAGTATTTAGTATTGTTTTATTTGATATTCTATCTTTTTTTTCTGAAAAAGTTGACGAGTCGTATATATGACCTGTTCCCTTTTCAACATATCTTATATAAAGACCATCATTTTTGGCAACAAAAGTAAATCCAGATACAGGATCTTTTGATATGAGTCTAAGTTTTTGTTTATAATCCTCAACCTCTATTTCTGGCTCCTCTGGTTTAAATATTGGTTTTTCTGTATCCACTACATTTTCTGTTTGTCCAAAAGGAAAAAAATCTGTAATAGAAACTTTTTTACCACTTGCGGTTTTCTCGTCAGATTTGATTAAAAAATAATACAAACCAAGAGAAATGGCTAAAAGTGTCAATATTATTCCCGATATAATAAGTATTTTTTTCATATTATTTAAAATTGTACATGCCAATGATTTCCAGTTGCAGTTCCATTTGCTCCAATGACTTCATAAACAAAAATAACATCTTTACCGTTTATTTTTTTAGTTACTTTATCATTGTTTTGAGGGGTCGGTTTACCTAAAAATTTATTTAAATCATCTGATGGTTTCAAATCAACCTGACCTCTACCTACTGCATGTGTTTGATGGCCACCTTCTGTTCCGCCTGTTACCTGCACAAAACAACCAGAGCAATCTTTTTTTAATTGTATCAATCCGTCAATAGCACTTTTAGGCATACCTCCAACAGATGTACAACCTTGTGTCTGTGCTCCTATACAAGGGTTGTCGTGGTTTATTGAAATACCTCCATTTGTGAGTGATTTTCTAACATCTTCTTCACTATCTCCCCAACCTACAAAAACAAGATCGGCAGCTCTTTGTATATTTGGTTTTATGATCTTTAAATTTAAATTCAAAGAATTTGGATTTATTTCATAAATAATTGCATAAGATACCAGTATAAAAAATAATCCTTTTAGTGTGCTCCATATTTTATCTTTAATATCTGTCTTGGCAGAAGGGTTCAGACCTTTGGTTGCATATAAAAAACCTTGATAAACTAGCAATAAAAACGACCAAGTTATTCCTAATCCTAAAATAAAGTAAAAGATTCTTGGAATAAATTTCTCTAAATCAACAGATTGACCTTTTTCATATACACCAGGCAGTGATGTTAGTGTTCTGTATTCTAGTTTAGCAAATGCAAAAGCTGGTATTGTTAAGAATATTACAAACATTATTATTTTAATATAGTTTTTTTTCATTATATTGAACTATTATTTTTATCTTCTTGTGGTTTTTGAAAATCTACTGTGATTGAACTTTGTGCACCTTGCATAATATTGGAGCGGTTTATGAAATTAACATCAATTCTAGATACTCCGAATGTATCACCTACTTTTTTAAAAATTCTATTTACGACATTTTGGTTATCATTAACTCCTAATCCATTTATAGACCAGGATATTTCAAGATCTGTTGGTTTTTGAATGCTGAAAAAATATGGAATGGAGTATATTTCTTTTTCCAAATTATCATTTACTTTCATTACATTCAGTGCTTTTTCTGTTTTTATACCTAAAAGAGGATCTTTTTGATATATATAAACAACTGGATCTGAAGGAGATAAAACGACTGATCCGTGTGCTATCTGGTTTGTTTTAGGATCTTCTGCTTCAACTTCTATTTCCATATCTCTACCTAGTATACTACTTTTTATTTGTATAAAATATTTACCATAACCACTTACATTTTGTATTGCATCGCCATTATTTGACCATCTGTATATCATTTTTTCTCTGGGTATTTCCTCTGTGCCGTTATATATATGCGGTGTTGCATATATATAAACCAATGATTCCCTTGTGTATAGTGGTTTTCCTTTAAAAAATGGTGGTGTATATGTATCAGCTTCCCATATTAGATCAAGAGATGTTGGTTTTATGTTAAAATCTTTTTGAACAAATCTCCCGTCTCCTGTATTTATTTTTATGGAAATAGATGTGCTATCTTTTTTTAAAATAAAATTTAATTTAGTTTTTCCTGTGCCTTTCAGTACAGTTTTACTATCTATAATCCACTCTATATATGCTTCGTTTAAATCTGTTGCGTAGCTTTCAAGAGATATAAAAACATTATTATTTTTTTCTGGATATTCTGGGTCTATATTAACAACTATACTATTATCTAATTCATCAAATTGTGCATAAGAAATTTTAGAAAATGTCAGTATAGATATTGTTATTAAAAATATTAAAAATAAGTATCTAAGCATTAAAATTATTTTAACATAAAAATTATCTTTAATTAAATAATATACACACACTTATCCTATAAAGATATAATTTTAGAGACTTGCGAGGTTGACTGAACCGAGCACGAGGAAAATTTTAGCAAAAATTTATCCGTGCTCTAAAATTATGTCTTTATAGGATAAACTTCAATATACATAACTTATAAAAATCACAACTTTAAAATGTAAATACACTTGCTCTTTAAGGGTTTTCTACCATTTCTTGATTTTGTCTACTGAATATAGCTTCCCTACTCTTATTTGATAGATATTGAAGTGATTTGTTTTTAATTTCTGTCTTTTTCTCTTGCCACTTCTTTTTTACTTCTCTTTTTACAAGAGCTTTACCAGCTTCTTTAACACTTGTTACACCAACCAATTCTTGTGCTTCAACTTCGGCTATTCTCTTTATAACCATTGCTGTAAATGTTGGCAGTGCATTTATAACCGGTATAAATTCAATAGCTGAACATATAATACCAGTTTTATTGAAAACATTTACACCATTTAACATAAACCAAAGATAAAAAATAAAATAAACCACAACATCTATAATTTCATTTGCAATTTCTCCAAACGGTGGAGCGAAACTTAAACCAAATTGTAATAAATCAATAAAACCAGCAAAAGATATCATTAAAAATTTATGTTTAAATTTTTTTTCACCCCCACCATCTTCCTTTTTTGGTTTATTGTTGTCCATTTGATTCTGATTTTGCTTTCTGAATAGCCAGTATTTGAGACGGATCAGATGTTATTATTTGATCTTCTGTATATGAAGCAATGATTTTTATTGCCACATGTTTAAGACCTGCAAAAAATATACCCTCCCCTACACTAGATTCTAGTAAAAGGTATTTTTCTTCGTCAGTAAGGTTAAATGTTTGTTGTAGTTTGTCTATAGATGTTGGACTTTGTTTCAAAAGAAGTTGAAGTGAAGAGTTTGTGATAATAGGCATACCGTATGGTGATTTTAGGAAATCATCAACATCTTGAGTTATTGTTGCTAGTCCCAAGAAATATTTTCTACCTCTTTTTGCAAGTGATAGTAAAAACGATGCTGTATCTTCGGATTTCATCATCCACCAAGCCTCGTCTATAACTAAAAGTCTTTTTCTTAGATCTTTTCTTATTTCAGCCCATATAAAGTGAGTTATGATATACATAGCTATTGGTTTTAATTCATCTTCCATATCTCTTACAGAAAAGACAATTAGTTTTTTATTTATATCTATGTTTGATGGCCTGTTTATAAAACCAGCCCAAGTTCCTTTTGTGTATTTTGTTAGTCTCTGTGCCAAAGATTCCCCTCCTTCCATACCAGATAAGACAAGTTCAAAATCTGACAAAAGTGGTGGTTCTATGTTTGTAAAATCTGAATCAGGAGTTATGTCTTTAAGAGCATAAGTTTCTGTTATTGCTCTGTCTATGATGGCATCTTCTTCTGGACTTAAACCTCCAAGCATTATCCTAAAAAGACCCACAAGGTTTATAATATTGCTTCTAAGTATATTTGCAAAAGATTCTCCTTCTGTTGGTTTTGGTAGATCAAAAGGGTTTATATGATGTTCTGAGTTTAGAGATATGTTGAAATGTCTTCCTCCAACAGCTTCGGCCATATATTGATACTCATTTTCTGGATCAAGAATAATAATATTTGTATCAAACATCAAAGATCTTAGTATTTCTAGTTTTGTTGCATAAGATTTTCCAGAACCGGATTTTGCAAATGTTATAGAGTTGTAGTTTTCAAGTGAAAATCTATCAAACAAAACAAGCGATGAGTTGTGTCTGTTTATTCCATACAGTATACCTTTATCAGATGTTAGGTCAAAAGAGACAAACGGAAAAAGACTTGAAAGTGGTGATGAGTTTAGTTTGCTATAAACAGAAAGTGAATCATTTCCTGTTGGGATGATTGTTTTAAATGCTTGTTCTTGTTGAAAAAGTGTAGGTTTAACATATACTAATTTGGATTCAAGTATGGATTTTATTTCAGATTCTACTTTATCGAGTTCACCGTCTGATTCTCCGTATATGGTTATATAAAGTCCAACATTAAATAGTTTTTCTTGTGCTTGTTGCAGTTGATCCCTAAGGTTCTCCAAATCTTGATATGCTGTATCTAACATAGGGTTTCTAACCAAACCTTTTTGTTCCCTTACCATTATTTGACTTTGAACCTCGGCAACTTTTTTTTGAAAACTTTTTAATGCTTGTGATGTTTCGATTGGTTCTACATATATAGCAACATCAAAAATTTTATCAAGGTTTATTATTGGTGCAAACCAACTTTCTGCCAAATATCTAGGATATGATATAACAAAAAAACTTCTTGCTATTTTTTCACCCAAAAGTAGCTGTTTTGGTGTTATTTGTAAGGCACTAGGAGCCATAATATCTTGAAGCTCTAATGTTCCAGATTTATATATCTCTTGTGGTAAGAGAGACTCATTTTCCTTTACTTCTTCTTTTTTAAAAAAATCAAATATTGACATGTTTATTGTGTTTTAATTGGTTTTTCTGTATCCCCTGGATTAAATATCTTATAAAATAATTCTATAAGCTCTTCTGTTCCAAGACTTGCAAGTCTTAGTCCGCATCTTGATAATCCTTGTGATACGGAGCTTATTCTTTGTTCTAGTTGAGATTTGTTTTCTTCAAAATTTTCCAACTTTCTCTTAATATCCTCTGCTGTTTCTTTTTTACCTATTAGTGATGCTATTTTCATACTTCCACCTTGTATAATTGCTGGATTGTATTCAATAACAACAAAAAAACTTTTAGTCATTATGTTTGTTGATTCTGTAAAACTTTTTATAAAAGAAATGTATTCTTGTGTTTGTATTTTTAACAAATCATTTACCTGTTCTTTGTATCTTTCTTCTAGTAGTGCTATATACGGTCTTATATCCAGTCTTCTTGATTGTATATATATCTGCACAGGAAAATCGAGTGAGTTTAAAAAATCTTGAAATTGATAGATTATAGCCTCTCTTTCACCGTCTGATTTTAAAGAGAAGTTTAAAGATGATACTAGTAAAATAGAACGGATAGATCCGTCTTTTAAAACCAATACTCCGTCACGAACTTCTTTTATTGGTATAAAATCTTGAGTTGGTTTAGAGCTGTTTGCCATAAAAAAATTATAACATATTTATTTTTTTATAAATATGTTTACAATTTATTTGATAAATCTTTTTTGTTTGTATTGTCTTGTTGTTTTATATCAAGACTCCAAGACAGCTCTTTTAACTTACTATCTGAAAGTTTTGGAACATAAATATCATTTGTAGATGTTTTACTTTGCTGATTTGTTACTATTTCAATTTTATCTTCTTTTTTCCAAACATATAGTTTTTTATTGAGATAAAATTTTACAGCAGACTCCAAAAGATCTTCAAACGGTTTGTCGTTGAATCTATAAAAAGCTAGTGATAGTGCTAAAACAGTTATTAAAACAAGTGCAATTAGTCCAAATATTGATGGTAATAGCTTATAAAAGACAAAACCCATTCCAGCACCTCCTGCTAGGTAAATAAATTGCTTAAATGTTAAATTTGCAATAAGTTTGTCTTCTATCTCTATAAATTGTGGAACTTGAAATCTCATTTTTTTAATTTATTCTAACGGTTCTCTATAAGGGTCGCTTGTGTATGTTTTTTGAATAAAAGGTTCTTTTGATGTTGTTGTGATGTTGTTTAGTTTTTGATTGAAATCAAAAGGTTTTGGATTTTCCTGTTTGGTCTCTGGTTTGGTTGTTTGCTGTGTGTTGTTTGTATAAACCGCATCCAATTCCCCATCTTTTTTTCCAACCTCTTTCAAAATCTCTTGCGGTTTTGTTTCTGTGGTCGGCATATCCTCCTTCTCTACTATCTGATTTTCTTTTTCTGTGAAAATTTCATCTGTAGGTAGGTTATCTGGTGGAACATCAAGAGAATTGTATACAAAATTTTCATTTTCTGAAACATTTTCTTCTTTTGGTTCTAGTATTTCTTCTATTTTTACCAATATTGGTTTTATTATTCTTTCATTTATTTCTTCGTATAACTGGTTTGCAAGAACAGAAGAAATAACCAAATCATCTTTTAATTCATTTTTTAATTCTTCTATTTCTCCACCACCGATTAAAGTTATCCATATTTGCCTTATCATAGACTCTCTTTGGGTGTTTGATAAAGAGTATTTTAAAGCTATCTGACCTGCTGTTTGTTGCCATTTTGAAGATGTTAAAATCCTCCTGTTTTCCTCGGGTAATTCTTCTAAATATTGGTTTATAAGTAAATCAAATTCGTTCATTTTGTTTATTTATCTTTTTTACCACTGTCACGAAGTGCATCCTTTGCAGCTTTCCTCAATGCTTTAACTCTATCTTCTGATCTCATAAATACCCTACCTAATCTACCTGCTCCACTTAGATCATCGGCTTTTTTTGACAAATATCGTTGACCAGGAGTTTCTACACTACTTTTAATAATATTTCCATACCTATCCTTCTCCTCTTTTTGACCAATAACATTAAGAGCCTCTATTTCTTTTACTGTCAAAAATCTATCGGCAACAGATTTAATTTTTGCTTCTAGTTCTCTATAGCCTGATTCAGCTTTTGTTTTTGCGATTCTCTGTTCCTCCTCTGTATCTTGAAGTTCTGTTAGCTTAGCTTCTATTTCGTTCATTTTTTCTGCTGTTCGGTATATCTCTATATCTTGAAGCCTTTGTGTGATTTTAGCTATTTTACTTGTAGTTTCTCTTCTCTTATCTTTTTTCTTTGACAGTGATTGACGAAGTGCTTCTCTTTCTTGTCTTATATTAGCTGGCATTAGTATTTCATCATATTTTGAGCTTATTTCATCTATTTGTTTTTGTATTTCCGCTATTTCAGTAGTTTGTTCTATTTCTGTAGCTTTAGTTTCTTTTAGTGTATCTGGAAGGTCATCCAAATCTTTTTTAATTTTATCAACCTCTCTTTTCTTTTCAAGAGCAGCTCTTCTTGCTGTATTAAAATCATCTGTTGCTTTTCTTGCTTTTGCTTTTTCTACTTCAAGTTCAGCAGCACTTTCTTTCCTTAATCGTATAGCTTCAAGTCTTCTAGCTTCATCACCTTCCTCTTTAGCTTCTTTTAGCTTCTTTTCAGCTTCTTTTTTCTCTTCATCTGTTGGTTCTAGATAATCTCTAGCAAATGCTATATCCCCTTTTGTTCCCATAATTCCTGTTCCTAAGATTCCATTTCTTTCAATTCTTCTTTTTTGTTGACCAGCAAATCCACCTTCACCAAACTTACTAAATCCTAAAACATTTCCCGCTTTGCCAAACTCAATTTCACTATAACTCTCAATATTTTTGGCGGTTGCTGTATTTCGCATATCAAATTGAGTTTCTGATGCCGTTTTCCCTAGTTTAAGCATATTTTTTGAAAGAAAACCTTTAAAACCACCACTTTCAGCACTCCTTTTAAGTGAGTCGCTCTCCGATATAGATTTTCCAGCTCTTCCAACTGTATTTGTTAAAGCTGTGCTATAAGCACCAGCTATGGCACCACCTGCAACCCCACTGCCAAATGCAGTTGCTTTGGATATTGATTCACCTACTATTTTATGTCCTTTTTTTGCAATCTCTCTTGACTGTTTAAGTGATGTTGTTATTAAACTTATAATCATAATATAGTTTATAAGAACAGAGAGTGTTGATCCTGTTGGTTTTTCCGCAATTTTAACAAAATCAGCACCACCATTTTCCGGTTGAAATAAAAATCCAGGAGCACTCATTATGGTAAGTATGACCCAAGTTAAAAGGAAATAAACTATTGGCCAAGTTGCTTGACCTTGTAGTGTTCCCCAAAATTGTTTGGAATATTTATCGAATGGTTTTATAAAAACAAACCCAATTGGCGATACTGCAAGTAAAACTACGAAAGTGATGTATCTGATAATAAACATCATAGATATAACAAAAAATATAACTGCAACTATAAGCATAAGTATTGCTCCCATAACATAGATAGCTATTTGTTGTCTATTACTGATTAAAACTTTTGCTGAATCTTCTACTGAAGCTATAATTGTTTTTAGGTTTAGAAGAGATGCAAACATATTTGATATGCTTTGTGTTCCGTTGTTTGTAATAGCATTGTATAAAAATACTGTAAATATGTTTGAGATATCTATGGCAACTTTTGTAATAAATAAACTAAAATTAACCGAAAGAGCGGTCAATATAATATGGCCTATTGTTTCTGTAACATTTCCACCTAAACCAAAAATTGATTTAAAACCTTCATATAAAAGTAGGAAAATAAAAGAAAGGTTTATAAGGTTTCTAATCATATTCCATACTGCTATTATTCCACTGGCTCCATTTTCAATATTTGAAGATATCCACTGATTATTGTTTTCTGATGTTGACCCTATTAATGTATATTTCAATACCCAATCAAGAATTCCTCCGGATGCAACCAATATCCAATTTGCTGGTTTGAAGACTAGGAAGTACATAGTTTGGGATGATAAAAATCCAGGTAAATCTAATAATTTACTTGCGGTTGGTGAACCTTTTGCTGCCATAACCCCATTGGTTATTATTGAACTGATAAATTCAGCCTGGGCATTTGTATTTTTTGGTTGAATTAAAAAAATATTTGATGCTATGAAAAATATTATGAAAATGTTTTTTAAAAATTTTTTCATTTTGATTATGGTGTGCAAGGTGTTCCAGAACCATCGCTTAGAGTTCCGTCAGGGTTACATACAACCTTTTGTCCGTTTCCTGATGGGTCGGTTGCAACACCAAGATTGTATTTTTGTTGAGTATTTGCAACTTCTTCATCAACCATTTCATCTATCTGTGTTCTACTGATATAGTTTCCAGGTCTAACATTTCTTATGTCTGTTACATCTGTTGTTACTGTTCCATCTGCATTTGTCACTGGTTTTATAAACTCATCTACACCAGCTGGGATGCTGTTATCTATTCTTTCTAGGTTTCTTGCATCTTCTCTTGTCCCAAGCGAATCTTCATCTTTGCTTAAAATTTCAGAAAGAAGTGATTTTCTTTCATCTGGTTTTTTCTGTGAGAGTCCACGAAGACCACTTACTGCACCTCCTATTGCTCTTCTAAACATTTGATTCATAAGGGCACTGGCTATTTCATTTATCTCATCTGCTATTTCTAGTTGGCTTATACTAGAACCCAAAACTTTACCAAGTTGCCCTTCTATGATTGATCCAGGTGTCACTATCTCCTTTTGATCTTCTGGACAATACTCTTCTGATGGATCATAGATGTCATAAGCTGTTATAGATGTTGTTGCTGCGGTATTTGCACCTATAAAATTACCATTATCGTCATATGGAGACCCTTGGGCCCCTGTTTCAGCTGGTTTTTGATCAACAGCATTAGGATTAGCTTCAGTTATTGTTCTCCAGCCACTATGCATACCGTCTTTTTTACATCTTTCAAAAGACATAAATCCCTTTCCCCATCCTTGCTTTTTCTCATTATTTTTTTGGTTTGATGTTATTTGGGTATAAATAAAATCTTTTGACTGATAAAATGCACCATAAGGGTTATTTTCGTCATTTTGTGTTATTTCAAACCAATCATCCCAATTATCCATAGCATTTTCACCTATATTTTCATAATTTTTCTTTATTTTTTCAAAAGTACAAACAGGAGGCCTTGGTCCTTGAAGATATGTTTTTATAAGTGCTATTCTAACTTGTAGTTCAAATGGTCTACAAAGTCCTATCAATTGTTTTCCAACAACATTTTCCATAAGTAGATCTCCTTGATTTATAAAAAATCTCTCCGGGTTTGTTATAAATGCAGGATTTCCTTTAAAACCATTGTTTATCCAGTTGACAGTTTCAGCTGTCATACCTTTCAATATATTTTTTGCCAATACATAAGCTATTCCATCAAGGAAGTTATCTTTTCCAACTTGGACAACTTGACCTGTTGCTATAATAGGTTGTGTTCCAAAAGATGTTACCGGTTGTGCTATTGCGCTTATGGTGTTTTGAGATAAGTTTGCAGGATCAATAAATACCCAAAAAGCTTCTGTTTTTTTGTTTGGATATATTAAAATAATCACAAGAAAAACAATAAAAAATATTTTTTTTCTAAAAAAAGGATTAAAATTCATAAAATATATATAAAATTATATAACAATCAATAATTTTTATCATCAAAAACTGTTGAAAACCAAAAAGTTATTTTTTTGAAAAATAATCAGACATTTTAATCATAATAATAGATATTTTCTGAGCATTTAACTCATAACTGTTTAGATATATATATGATTTCAATGGATCATCCAAGATGTATTTTAAATTTTTAATATCTTCTTTTAGTGAATTTATAGTATTTAGATAAACTAAGTGAAGCCCGACATTATCCTCTGGCACAACTACTTTCAGTGTCTCGTCTACCACTTTTTGATATGAGTCTATGATCGGATCAAGTTTTTTCAGTTCGTCTCTGTTACCACTTTTTATGGCATTTTGAGCTATTTGCATTTCATTTTCTTGTTTTTTTATTGTAGCTGAGAAAAATGCTGTGTCTATCTCTTTCTCATACTGTTGTTTGGTTTGGTTTTTTGATATTTTTATGTCGTTTATATCAAACGGAACTGGTTTTGTCATTGCGACATTTTCTGTTGCATTGTTTGCTATTTGGGTTATCTGATCTGCTGTTAAGGATGTGTTGTTTTGTTTTGCATAAAGATAGTTTGTAAAAAAAGATTTTGCAAAGTTTTCTGTCATTGAGGTGTTTTCCGGCGGATTATCAGATTCTGTATTTTTTTGTGTAAAAACAAATTGGTCATTTTTCTCATTGCTGTCATCTGTCCCGTCTCCGTCGGTATCTTTTTTATTTGGATCAAATCCTAAAAGAGATTCCTCCCAGTCTTTTAAACCATCTCCGTCGCTATCTAACTCTGTTTCTCTTGCTATTTGAGTCTTGATCTCGGTTACTTTTGTTTCTTGTTTAAAATTTTGTTGTTTTTTGTATATTAGAGTTGAAACAATAACTGCCAAACAGATTATAAAAATGGCTATAACTTTTGAATGAGTGTAAAACATATACAAATAAATTCTAACATAATATATAATGTAAATATACTTATTTTATTAACAATTTTTCTATGAAAAAAATTATTTTATTTATTTTTATTTTGTCTGTGTTTTTTGGTTCGAAAGTTTATTCAGAATCCTGCACAGGAGATATTTTCGGTAGTGCTGATGCATCTAAAACTTGTGCAGAACTTGCAGAAAAAGAGGCAAGAGACAGAGGTTACTCTGCTAGTTGTTCTGTCAGCACCCAAGGTGCTCCAAACGGTTCAACTCTGTATTCCCCCGTTTGTACTATAAACGGTGTAGATGGTTTTGGTGCAAATCTTCTTTCTGGTTGGAATAGTTCAAATGGAACAGTTGTAAATTCTGGTTGGAATACTCTAAGCACAGAAATGAGAACTTTTAATAATTCTCCTAGGGGTTCTTCTATAACCTCAACACTTTTAGCCACTTCTTCTAGAGCAACAACAACTGACTCTATAAGAGAGATAGAAAGAAGAATCGAACAGATAAGACAGCAAACTTTTTCTGTTTCAAGAGCAATGTATAAAAATCAACTTGAAGAGTTGGTTAAACAAAATCCAAGTTTAAGGTCAACTGTTGATACGATTTTGTCAAAACCTGCTTTGGGCAGTATTGGAACACTGGATTTTAATCCAAGTGAGGTTAAAAGAGGAACAACAACAACTTCTTCCTCAACAGGTTCTGGAAAATCTTGCTTTAATTTTTCTAGAAATCTAAAATCTGGCGATTCTGGAGATGATGTTTCTGCTTTGGCTGATATTTTATACGAAGAAGGTTTGTATAGTGGAAATGATACCAAAACTTTCAATAATGAAATACAAGAAGCTGTAAATGATTATCAACTTAAATACAAAGCTGATATTTTAGACAGGGCAGGACTAACTTCACCTACTGGGGTTGTTGGAAATCTAACAAGAGATCATCTAAATAACAGATGTAGGACAGGTTCAGCTTCAACTGTTGATGATCCTATAACAAATGCTCCTGTAAGCATAGATCCAAATAATATGTTGTTTAGGTTTGTTAAAATATCTACAAAAGAAAACGGTTGGGTATCTTGGAGAGAGATAGAACTTTATGAAAAGAAGGTTGTATCAACAACTTCACCTGCAACTGTTGGAACTTGTTATGTTTTACCAAATGGTAGCACAAATTGTAATGGTGGATCTTCTGTTTCAACCACAACTATTGAAACAAAGATCAATATATTGCCTTCAAAGATTACAGCTCAATCTTTTATATTCTCTGGTAGTCCTGCAGATGTTGCACCTTCAAAAGCTGTTGATGGAAATATTGAGACCGCTTGGAATGCTGGCGAAACAAATATTCCTTGTAGAACTCCGGGTACAAGGGGCTGTCCTGGTGCTGTAAGGGAAGCTGATTTTGTTATTGATCTAGGAAAGATAAAAAATATTTCTAGAATCCGTTTGGTTGAAAATGGAGATACTATTACCGAAGTTGCAACTGTTTATGTAAGCAACAATGGCAAAGATTATACAGAGTTAACAAAGTTCATCGCCCCTACTGCTGATAGACAAAATTTGGATTTTCCAAAGAAAATAAATCCAAATGCAAAACCGCCAGTTATAGCAGGAGCAGTTGTTTCAAAACAACTCCCTACTGCTGACAATCCAAATATAAACTCAATAAGATCTGGTATTGTAAACGAGCTTTACAATATGGCCCTGTCCTTACCGGCATCTACTACTGGACAAGCTGTTTTAAAGTTGAAACCAACAATGTATGGATACTCACCTGCTGGAAACTTCCAATATGTTTGGAGGGTTGAAAATGCAGATTATATAAAAATTGAAAAGAGTATAGAGGTAGATCCTTCTTTGGGAGTATTAACAGAAACTGAAAGTGGTGGTGGTTGCAAGATTGATAAAGATGCAAGAGATGCCTCTATGTTCCCAATGCTTGATTCTAGCATATCCAGTTTAAATATGTCCCCACTCGTGTTGTTTGGTTATAGATTTACAAATCCATCTTTGGTTTATGCTCCTATATCAGAGTATGCAAATACTTGTAATATTGGTAAAAGATACATATCAACTATGACTGCATATAAATCTGATTCAAATAAGGTTGCAACATTTAAGTTTATAATAGAAGTCAGTAAGTAAGAGTTTAAAGTGGCTCAGATAGTTTTTGCCAATCATCTATTTTCAAATCTTCTGCACGAGAGTTTAGATCAATACCTAGTTTTTCAAAAGCCAGAGCAATCTGGTTTTTTGAATATAAAGAAAGTAGATTTCCAGAGAGTTTTTTTCTCTTGTGTGAAAACCCTAGTTTCACCAACTTAAAGAAAATATCCATATTTTTAGGGCTTTCTTTGGAAATTTGACTTATTTTTAAAATAGCTGAATCAACTTTTGGTTTAGGATTAAAAGAACCTGCTTTAACTATTTTTAGTATCTGAGGTTTACCAAAAAACTTAACAGAAAGTGACAATATACTTTCTTTATCGTTTTTCGCTATTATCCTTTCAGCCACTTCTTTTTGAACAAGTAAAACTGCTATTTTTGGTTTGTTTTTATTTTCTAAAAATTTTCTCAGGATTTCCCCTGTTATGTAGTAAGGAATATTTGCAATTAGTTTATAATCTCCAATATCCCCTGTGTTAAAATCTAAAACATCCATTTGCAATATTTTTAATTTTTTAGCCTCTATCTCTTTTTGAAATTTTTCTTCAAGTAGAGAGATCATATCGGTATCTTTTTCAATAGCTAAAACATTTGCTTTTTTAAGTAGTTTTTCTGTTAATACACCTTTTCCCGGGCCGATTTCAACAACTAGTTCATTTTCTTTTAACTCACCAGCCTCAATCATTGAAAAAACAGCAGATTTTGAGGTTAAAAAGTGTTGACCTAATGATTTTTTAGCTTTCATTTGTTATAAAAGGTAGCATATTTAAACAAAATCTGCCAAATGGCAGATTTTTGTTTAAGCTTCCGTATTAGTCAAATCTTTTTCTTTTAGGTGGGTTTGTATTTACACCTCTGAGTTTATTAGGGTCACCACCAAGATCCCATCCTATTTTTTGAATTTTTCTAAATTGTTCTTTAGATATTGTTCCAAATCCACTTTTGCGACTTACCTTAACATCATTTTCTCCAATACTTAACACTTCCCCAACTTCTGTAGTTGTTGATTGTTCTGTTGAACCAGGACTTGTCATCCAACATTTGTCACCTTTTCTAAAGACAAGCGGTCCGTCTTCTTTTGGGTGTTTCATAGAAATAATATCTGTCGGTTCTCCTGGTGTATATTCAAATAAATTTTCTCTCATATTTTTTAATTATATTATAACTTTTTAAACTACAATAATTTCATCGTGGTCTTCTGCTCCTTGAATTTCTCCCTCTTTAAATACACCATGCCAATTTTCATCAATAGGTAATTTATTTGGTAAGAATTCAAGAAATTTATCATATGTAAATATGGTTGTTCCATTAGTAGATTCAATACCTCTAACTAATATATGTGTAATTTTTCCGTTTTCATTTATTGCGAATTTATCAATTGTTATTTTATTATTTTCATCATATTCAAGTACCCCATGTTCATTTCTTTTGGTTGGTATAGCATCGCCAACTTTTAAATTTATTACAGATCCATTTTTACTTGTAATTTGAATGGATAAACCTCTACTTTCTTCGTTATTTAACCAATGTGTTTCTGTTTCTATTTTTTCCATAATAATTAAATTATACACCTACTATTTTAAAAGTCTATTTTAAAATAACTACCAGTGTTGAAAGATATTAAATTTTTCTTTTCATATTCTTTCAAATCCTCATCTATCTCCTCTATAAACCTAGATGGACTGTTTATTTTTTTCTCTCCAAATATCACCCTGGTTTGACTATGACAAAGGTAAAGCTTTTTCTTTGCTCTGGTTATGGCAACATAACAGAGTCTCCTTTCCTCTTCCTCATCTTTTTTATCCTTTTGTTTTCCAAATCTTTGGTGAGGAAAAAGATCTTCTTCAAGTCCTGATATGAAAACCGTATCAAATTCCAAACCTTTACTTCCGTGAACTGTCATAAGTTTAACCCCTTCTTTTTCTTTTTTCATCTCATCTTCATCTGTCAGCAAGGAAACTTCTGTTAAAAACAATTCCATACCATCTTCACCAAAAGTAGAGTCATAATATGTTCCAAGAGAAACAAGCTCCATTATATTCTCTAACCTCTCAAAATCCTCCTCTTTTTTGCTCTCTTGAAGTTCTTTTTTTAATCCAGATATCTCTATTGTGTATCTTATGGAGTCTGAAACTTTATTTGTTTTAATAAAATCAGCTATTTTTTCAAGTATTTTTCTAAAATTCTCTATTTTTTCTTGTGTTTTAAATGGTAGTAAATTTTCTTCTCCGCTTTTTATTTTTAAAATACTAGTCTTGCCTATTCCTCTTGCGGGAACATTTACAACTCTTATAAAATCACCAAAATTATCTTTATTTAAAGATGCTTTGATATAGGAAATACAATCTTTAACCTCTTTTCTTTCAAAAAATTTTGTCCCAATCATTTGATAAGAAACTGCATAGGCTAAAAATGCCTCTTCAAGTATTCGCGATTGAAAATTTGCTCTGTATAAAACAGCAATTTCACTAGGTTTTTTGCCAGCTTCTATGAGTTCTTTTGACTTTTGAGCAATAAAATGAGCTTCATCGGCTTCTGTAAAACCCTCAAATATGCTTATTTTCTCACCTTCATTGTTTAATGTGAAAAGATTTTTATCTATTCTCTGGTTATTTTTTTGTATGATTTGGTTTGATGCAGATATGATGTTTTTTGTTGATCTGTAATTTTGTTCAAGTAGTATGACTTTGCATTTTTCGTATTTTTTTTCAAAAAGAAGCATATTTTTAATATCAGCACCTCTCCAAGAATAAATATTTTGATCACTATCCCCTACAACACAAATATTTTTATATTTTTCTGCTATAAGTGAGACTATTTTATCTTGAACTTTGTTTGTATCTTGATATTCATCTACACTTATATACCTAAATCTTTCTTGATATTTATCTAAAACATCCCTGTTTTTTTCTAGCAGTTTAAGTGTTATCAAAAGTAAATCGTCAAAATCCAAAGACCCTTCTTTTTTCTTTGTTTTTTCATATATATCCCAAACTTTTTTAGTTAAATCTATTGAAAAATCATTAAAACTCTTGTTTGAAAACTCTTCTAGATCAACTCCAAGGCTTTTTTCAGAGCTTATTATTGCTGAAACTTTATCTAGGTGTTCTTTTGGGTCATAAGAGAGCTCTTCAAGTGCCTTTTTTATAATTTTTTTTGAGTCAGATTTGTCTAATATACTAAAATGTCTGGGTATTTTTAAAATATCAGCATTTTCTTTAAGTATCAAAACTCCCAATGAGTGAAATGTTTTAATTGTTGGAAATGTCTTTTGTGACTTTAAAAAAAGTTCCTTGTTTTCTAAAAGCATACTCTCTATTCTATTTTTCATTTCTTTACCAGCTTTGTTTGTAAAAGTTATAGCTAGTATTTCAGATGGAGAAACTCCATTTTCAATAATCTTCATTATTCTGTGGGTTATGGTTTTTGTTTTCCCAGCTCCGGCTCCGGCAACTAAAAGCAGTGGTCCCTCTGTGCAAAGGACAGCTTCTTTTTGTTTTTCATTCAATCCTTCTAAAAATTTACTATTCATCACAGTATTTTAACATAGTATTTTTATTTTTAATTATAATTATAAATAATAATAAAAATGTTTGGTTAAAAATACTCTATAAATAATTGACATGTTGTCATGTATTATTGTATAATATGTGTGTTATTAGTAGCCAGTGGCAAAAGCCTTAAATTTCCAAGCTGGTATCTATAACAAGCCCTTTGCTACGGCATTGGGTTCTCTACGGAGAAAAAAATGACACTTTTTGTGATAGTCACGGCGGTGATCTGCTCGTGGTATTACTTCTCAGTTGTGGTGCCTCGGCGTAAGGAACGAGAGAGGTTCGACAAGGCTCTCGGGGCTTACAATACCGAGCGGGATCGGGTTGAGGCTCTGCCAAGACTCGACACTCGTTGGCTGATGCGTGTACCGGGGGAAATAATGGACAAGAATTCGATTTGCCGCTCCTACGGGACGCGATATGATCGGATTTTCATCGTCGATGAATGCGGTAACGGGTGGGTTGGATTGGTCACCCCGGAAATTCTCAAAGACTTAACAGCTGGAGAGTATATCCGTTGTAACTACTTCATTCCCTTTCGGGGTGATGGTGAATCCAGTGCTGGAAAACCAGTGACTGTCGACAACCAGATAATCTATGTTTATCCTATCTGGATGAATGAGGGAGTCAACACCCTAGACTGGAGTCTGTGGGCACGAATCGAGAAAAACTTTTACAAGCATTTGCAGCAATGGAACTATCAGTCTGGTCTCGGCGAGCTCAACGGGCATATGCAGGAGTTTTGCGAGAAGCGGGATCATTTCAACAGACTCGCTGCTGTGGTGGGGATTGAGGTGAAGTAATGAAAATTATCTCAATTCTCACTGCTCTGTTTCTTGTTGGTTGTGGTGGTAAGCAAAAAAAAGCTGAAAGCCACAAAGACACACCGATCAAAACAACAATCCCAGCACAGGTGGTCCATGAGGTGAAGAAGGTGGGGCCTGGATTCTGGAAAGAGTTCGGGGTCTCTAGTTCTGTGTATCGCCCTGATGTTGAACATGGAAGTGTATATGGTGTAGATGGATCGTTACTTGCCTTCAAGACCATTGATGGTGTGGTCTGGTTCGGAAACTTCGAGCCACGAGACAACAAACCTCCGCTCGAAACCCGCAAGGTGTACCTTGTGTGCATAAGTGGCAACCCTGCAAAAGGTTGTGGTTACGCAATGCGCAACTTGGCCGTCGCTCCGCCACAATGTGTGCTGGAGGAAAGAGTCGTGGGTTGGAAGGAAGCCCGAGGCTTCCTGGAGCCCAGGACTCCAAATTCAGAACTCTTTTGGCTGAATATCGAGGACTTTCTTCGATCTAGAGAATGGAAGTAGAGTGTAAGTAAAAGTCTCGCTACTATGCGAGCATAGCCCGCTCTTCGGAGCGGGCTGTTTTTTTAAATAAAGACTTTCAGTTTAATTTTGTATTTTACAGTTTGCTGTTGACAATCTCATTTGGTTTTGGTAATATATAGAAGTCAGATTGTTTAGTTTCGCCCGAAAGGCGAATAATTTTTTACCAAAATTCAAGTAAATTTTAAAAATATTTAACAGTTAAATTATATATTATGTTTGATCTAAAAATAATAAATTCAGTAATGACTCAACTTCAAGAGGAAAGAGGTATTCCAAAAGAGAAAACACTTGAAGCTATAGAGATGGCTCTTGCTACTGCTTATAGAAAAGAATATGGCAAAAAAGGCCAGATAATAAAGGCTAAATTTGATCTTAATTCTGGAAAAACAGAGTTTTTTCAAGTGAAAATCGTTGTTGATGAAACAATTGTTTTGATGGATTTTCCAGATGGTGAAGCTCTTCCGGAGGGTAAGGTTTTGTATAACCCAGAACATCATATGATGATCTCTGATGCTAAATTTATAAAAAAAGATGCTTCTTTGGGTGAAGAAATAGTCTTCCCTCTTGAAGATAAGGCAGATTTTGGAAGAATTGCTGCTCAAACTGCAAAGCAAATAATTATGCAAAAGATAAGAGAAGCTGAAAAAGTTTCTGTCTTTGGTGAATATGGCAAAAGAGAAGGTGAAATTGTCTCTGGAACAGTTCAAAATATTGAGAGAGGAACGGTTTTTATTGATATGGGTAGAGCAACAGGAATACTGTCTTATGATGAACAAATACCAGGAGAAAGATTCTCACAAGGTGAAAGAGTTAAAGCATACTTGTTTCAAGTTGATGAGTCTCCAAAAGGTGTGTTTTTGAAACTATCAAGATCACATCCTAGATTTTTGGAAAAACTTTTTGAAGCAGAAGCACCGGAGCTTGTAAACGGCACCGTGATTATAAAATCTGTTGCAAGAGAAGCTGGTTCAAGAAGTAAAGTGGCTGTTTTTGCTTCCGATTCTCATATAGACCCTGTTGGCTCTCTAGTTGGTCAAAAAGGTGTTAGAGTTTCAACTGTTATGTCAGAGTTAGGTGGTGAAAAAATAGATGTAATAGAATACAGTGAAGATCCTACAAAATTTATAGCAGAAGCACTCTCTCCTGCTAGAATATTAAATATTGATGTAAATGAAGATGATAAAATTGCAAAAGTTGAAGTTTCAGAAGATCAACAGTCTCTTGCTATCGGAAAAGGTGGTCAAAATGTTCGTCTTGCTGCAAAATTGACAGGTTACAAGATAGATATATCATCTTCTGGTGCATCTTCTGAGGATTCAGAAGATGAAGGTTTTATAGATTTAAAGACTGCTATGGAAAATACTGATTTTTCAGAGTAATTTTAAAATATAGGTATAAAAAAGCGACTCAGGATATGTACCTATCCCTTAAAAGCATAATATTTAGAACACGGATAAATTTTTACTAAAATTTTCCTCGTGCTCGGTAGAGTCACTCGCAAGTTTCTAAACATTATACTTTTAAGGGATAGTGTATCAAGAACCAAGATATACACCGAAAAGACTCTTTTAAAGAGTTTTTTGTGATATAATTTTAGGTAGTGATACGATGTTATCACTACTTTGTAATCAAGTATAATCTAAATTATTTTTTAACTTTAAAACATATGAATAAAAAATTATTGATGTCAATTATGGTATTTGCATTTTTGCCAATATCTTTAACTTTTGCAGAAGATGGTAGTTCTTCGTCTACAACACCCAAACCTCCTATAAGAAGAGAAGAAATGAGAGAGTTTAACAATGGTATAGGAGATCAAAGAAAAGAGATGAATGAAAAGATAAGGAATGAAAGAAAAGAGATGAACAAGGATTTTGTAGAAAATATGAAAAATGCATCTTCTTCAGATCAACGAAAAACTATTATTGATCAAAGAAAAGAAGATGGTCAAAAAATGAGAGAAAATGCCAGTTCAACAAGAAGAGAATTTAATGAAAGAGCTAAGGATATGAGGATTCAAGAGAGAATGAAAGCAAATTTCAGAGTAAATTTAATGAAAATTGAGGCTAATATAAATAGAATATCTAAATTGATAGAAAAACTTGATTCTAGGATAGCTAAACTAAAAGAAGTTGGGGGAACATTTTCAACAGCAGAAGGATTATCTGCTGAGGCAAAACAACATTTATCTGATGCTAAGACTTCATACGAATCTCTAAAAACAATGGAACCAAAAGAAGAAAATAAAGAAACTATAAAAAAGAGTATGGAATCTATTAAAACTCACCTAGAAGAATCAAGAAAAGCAATAGATCTTGCTGTTAAGTCTTTGAAAAAACCAGTTACTGCTTCAACAACAAAAACAAATTAGTTAAATTATAAAAATAATAAAAAATAAAAATGGAAAATCAAACTCAAAATCCTAACCCTGTAAATCAACCTAATGTTGTTTTAAATCAGGTTGCTTCACAACCATCATCATCTACTGGTTCTATTATGGCTACTATTATTGTTATAGCACTTCTCATTTTAGGAGGACTTTATTTTTGGGGTAAAAGAATCGAGACTCAAAGAGAAAACCAAAAAGCTCTTTTAGAAATCTCAAATATGGAAAATGCGGCTGCTGTTGAGATTTCAAATATAAACAATATCAGTGCAGATGATAGTCTAGATTCTCTCCAAAAAGATATAAATTCTACAAATATTGATTCTATAGATTCAAATATATAAGAAATTTCTTTATATGATGCGTTCTGAAAAAATCCACAAAAAGTGGATTTTTTCTTTTTTTTAAGATAGACTGGGTTTTATGAAAAAAGAAGATATTAAAAATTTAAAAAAAGAAGATGTTGGGGATAAAAAAATCTCTGTTACGGGAGAGATCGATAAAGATGTTTTAAACAGTGCTTTTAACAAAGCTCTTAAAGAGATAAAGATTACATTTGAAGCAGATGGTTTTAGAAAAGGTTTTGTTCCTGAAAGTGTTATTTTATCTAAAATTGGTGATATGAAAGTTTTACAGGCTGCTGCTGAGGATCTGCTAAATGAAGCATATAAAGTTATTGTTGATGAGTTTAAAATAGATCCAATTGGTAGACCAGAGATATCTATAAACAAGATTGCAAAGGATAATCCTCTAGGATTTTCAATGGTTTTTTATTTAAGACCTGATGTTAAATTGGGAGACTATAAATCAATTGCTGGTGTGGAAAATAATAAACCAGAAGAAGATTTTGTTGTATCTGAAAGTGAGGTTGATGATGTTGTAAAAGAGTTAAGATATCAGATTGCTCATTCTAAAATGCACAATGAAAGTGGTCTTTCTGAAAATGATCATAGTCACAAAGAGATAAAAGATGAAGATTTACCGGAGGTTAATATGGATTTTGTTAAACTATTTGGATCATTTTCTAGTGTTGATGATTTTAGAGAAAAGATAAAGTTAAATATTAAAGAAGATAAAGATTTTAAAGCAAAAGATAAAAAAAGAACCTCTCTTTTAGATGCTGTTGTTGAAAAATCAAAAATTGAAATGCCTGAGATTGTTATTTCAGGTGAGGTTGAAAAGATTAGAGCTCAATTTGAAGATGATCTAAAAAAGACAGGTCTTTCTTTTGATGGTTACCTATCTCATATAAAGAAAACAGAAGATGAAGTTTTGGAATCTTGGAAACCTTTGGCTAAAAAAAGAGCAGAAACTCAACTTGTATTGTCTGCTATCGCCAGAGAGGAAAAAATAGAACCAAAAGAGGAGGATATTAAAAGAGAGGTTGATAATATTGTGTCATCTGTTAAAGGTGCTGATAGATTTAGAGCCAGAATGTATGTTGAAAATTTCTTGACTAATGATCTGGTTATAAAATTTTTAGAATCTATAAAAACAGACTCAAAGCAACAATAGGTGCAGTTTCAGCTCTAAGTATTTGAGGTCCAATAGAAAAACCATAAACATTGTATTTCTCAAATATTTTTAGATCATTTTCTCCGAAACCACCTTCTGGGCCTATAAATATGGCTATTGATTTTTGATTGTTATTTGATTTTAAGTATTCTTTGATAGGTGGTCTGTTTGGGTCAAGAAATATTTTTTCTTGTGGCAAAATACCGCTTTCCAATAGTTTTTCAATATCGTATATATCTAAAATATTGGTCAAATCCCCTCTTCCAGACTGTTCACTTGCTTCTTTGATAATTTTCTCTACTCTTTTAGTATTTAGATTTTTTTTCTCACTTCGCTCTGTTTGTATTGGGACTATTGTGTTTACCCAAAGTTCTGTTGCTTTCTCGGTTACAAATTCAAATTTATCTTTTTTTATCATTGACATACAAAGCCAAATACTTTTTTCTGATTTTTGGATCTCTCTGCTTTTGATGATTTCAAGTGTTGCCCCTAGATTTCTAAGTGATGTTATGACAGATAAATACTCTAAACCACTTCCATCAAATACTATAACCTGACTACCAACATTGTATCTGAAGACCTTTTTCCATTGAAAAACAAGATCTTTGTCGTCTATATCAAATTTTTTACTCTCTATTTTTTTGTTTATATAAAACCTGTGAAGTCTCATTGATATATTTAAACATATTTGCCTTTTGTTTACTATGGTGATACAATAGTTAACATATTAACAATTAAATTTTGAAATTTTATGAGTATATTGATTCCAACAGTTATTGAAAAGACAAATCTTGGAGAAAGAGCTTATGACATCTACTCTCGCCTACTTAAAGACAATATTATATTTCTAGGTGGCCCAATAGACGATCATACAGCAAATCTAGTCATAGCACAGCTACTTTTCTTGCAATCAGAAGATCCTAAAAAAGACATTTCCCTATATGTAAACTCTCCTGGCGGTTCCGTGACAGCTGGACTAGCTATCATAGACACAATGAATCATATTAAAAACAATGTTTCAACTGTTTGTGTTGGTTTAGCTGCTTCTATGGGAGCAATGATTTTATCTAGCGGAGAAAAAGGAAAAAGATATAGTCTTTCTAATGCAGAGATTATGATTCACCAACCTTGGGCAGAGGGTATAGGAGGACAAGCAACAGATATAGAAATAAGAGCAAAACATATTTTAAAATCAAGAGAAACTTTGAGTAAAATATTGGCTAAAAATACAGGACAACCGCTTTCAAAAATAGAAAAGGATGTTGACAGAGACTTCTTTATGTCAGCAGAAGAAGCTAAAAAATACGGCATAATAGACAAAGTTCTATAATTCTTGTATATTTATATTGTAGGCCTGTTTAGGCTTTACAAATTTGTCAAATTAATTTTTAACTACTGTTTTGGACTTTAATATACTGAAATCCTGAATCTTAAAACATAAAACATAAAATTTAAATCTAAAAACGGCAGTTGCAAACCTATATGTCACTTAAAATAGTTTTAGCCCTGCTTTCTGGGGCAACAGTTATAGGTGTGCTTTTGGGATATTATTTAAGAGTTATTATATCTTTGGGTAAAAAAGGTTCTATGGAGCTTGAATTAAAGCAAATGGAACTTTCTGCAAAAAATAGAGAAAAAGAGATAATCAATGAGGCAGAAGAAAAGGCTGAAAAAATACTATCTGAGGCTCGCCTTGAGATAAAAGAGAAAGAAGAAAAAAACAAAAAAACAGAGGAAAGGCTTATTAAAAAAGAGGAATTTCTAGATAATAGACAACTTGATATAGACAAGGAAGTTGAAAATATCAAATCTAAGATATTGGAAATAAAGAAAATCAGAGAAGATGCTGATTTGATTTTGCTTGAAAGAAAAAATCTACTTGAAAAGGTGGCTTCCCTAACCAAAGATCAGGCAAAAGAGGAGATTTTGAAAACAGTAGAAAAGGAGTATGAAACTGATATATTAAACAGAATAAATAAACTTGAGAAAAATGGAGAGGAAAGACTTTTAAGAAAAGCACAAGATATTTTAGCTACAACCATACAAAGACTTTCAAATTCTGTATCTGCTGATATGTTAACTACTGCTGTATCTATATCTTCTGATGAAATAAAAGGAAAGATTATAGGAAAAGAAGGTAGAAATATAAAAGCTTTTGAGAGAGTTACTGGTGTTGAGCTTATTGTAGATGATACTCCTGGATTTATAACAATATCATCTTTTGATCCTGTTAGAAGACAGGTAGCAAAACTTGCACTTGAAAAACTTATAGCCGATGGGAGAATACAACCAGCAAAGATAGAAGAGATAGCTACCAAAGCCGAACAAGAAATAGGAAAAATAATAAAAGAAAAAGGAGATGAAGCTGTTTACGAATGTGGAATACTAAATCTTGATCCAAAACTTGTATCTATAGTTGGAAGACTTCATTTTAGGACAAGTTATGGTCAAAATGTTTTGGCTCACTCTGTTGAGATGGCTCATATTGCGGGGATGTTGGCACAAGAGCTTGGTGCAAATGTCTCTGTGGCTAAGGCTGGTGCTTTGCTCCATGATATAGGAAAAGCTCTTGATCATGAGGTTTCTGGAACTCATGTTGAAATAGGCAGAAGGATACTTCAAAAATTTAATGTAGATGAGGAGGTGATAAAAGCTATGCAGGCACACCACGAAGAGTATCCTTATGAAACAGTAGAGTCAATCATAGTTCAATGTGCCGATGCTATCTCAGGTTCTCGTCCGGGAGCTAGAAGAGATTCTGTTGAAAACTACTTAAAGAGACTTGCAGATTTGGAATCCGTTGCAAATTCATTTAAAGGGGTTGAAAAATCTTATGCCCTTCAAGCTGGTAGAGAAATAAGAGTTTTTGTAACACCGAGCGAAGTTTCTGATTTGGAAGCTAAAAATATAGCATTTGAGATGGCTAGAAGAATAGAAGATGAGCTGAAATACCCAGGAGAGATAAAAGTAAATGTTATTAGGGAAAACAGGGTTATTGAATATGCAAAATAATAAACCTATCCCGTTAAAAGTATAATTTTAGAGCACCGATAAATTTTTGCTAAAATTTTCCTCGTGCTTGGTAGAGTTACTTGAAAGTCTCTAAAATTATACTTTTACGGTAATATAATTAAGATAGGGTATTATTTTATATTTTTCTTCAATTAAAATTAAAATATTAAAAAGTAAAAATATAATAGAGTCAACATTTGCCATAGAAAAAAGCTTTATATATAATGTTATTATAGTAGATAAGCTATAAATTATTAGTTTTAATCAGTTTAAATATGAATAAAGCATCGATAGTAGATGAGGTTCATAAAAAACTTGGCGGAACAAAAGTTCAAGCTGAGGAAGTTGTAGATACTGTTATAGATCTTATAGTAGGAACTTTAAAAAAAGGAGACGAAGTTTCTATTGCTGGTTTAGGTATCTTTTCAACAAAAACAAGAGCTGCTAGACAGGCTAGAAATCCTAGAACAGGACAAATGGTTTCTGTTCCAGAGATGAAAGTGCCAAAGTTTAGACCAGCAAAGGCCTTTAAAGAGGCGGTTAAATAATCGCTTTACCTTTAAAACAAGAAACACCACTAAGGTGTTTTTTGTTGTCGTAAAAAAGTCCCGAAGCCGAAGCTCCGAGACCTTTGTTGTGACTTACGTCGCTGATTGTTCTTGAACCGATTGTTTTGCGAGCCAACGTGAGAGATACCATGCTCCGCAGAGCGCGATTCCTACGCCGACCCACTGAACGGGCGTGAGATGTTCGCCAAGCATGACACTTGCGCCAAGGATGACCGCAGGGGTTTCTCCTTGGGCAAGGACACTCGCTTCCGTCGTGGGCAAATTCTCGAACGCCATCAGATTCGCAATCCAATAGAGGAATCCTCCGACGAATGCGAATCCGAGAACGAGCATAATCAGTTTCGGTTCGGCGATGGCTGACCACGACGCACCAGCACTCATCACGAGGCCGAGCGTTCCCATGCCGATGCAGGCATAGAAACACTTTTGGAGCGAGTTCCCCTTCGCGCGAGCAAAAAATTCGTAGATGATTCCGTTCATGATGGTTCCGAACAGCGTCCATCCGAATCCTGCCCACTGAAAATGTCCGCCCCAACGAGCCATCACTACACCGCCGAGCATCAACACCAGTCCAATGATGGACGCTGGAGAAATTCGCCGGCCTAAGAAAGCGCCGATCACGAGGTTCACCAGCGGGGTCGCGGTAATGATGATGATTGTCGGTCCCACGCCCCAGTGCCGAATTCCCTCGAAAAGTCCGAGTGTGGCGAACGGCATGGTCAGTGCAATAAGATACGTATACTTGTCCACACGTCCGACGACTCCACGAAGTCCGATGAGTGCCATTCCGGCAGTTAGGAATCCGCGAAAGACCATCAGTTGCGTGGGCGTGAACACACTTAGAACGTTGACGAAAGGCAGGGCCAACCCTGCCGTTAGCCAAATGCCCATGACCCCGAAGAGTCCCAGCATGGTTTTACGATGCATACAAAATCCTTTCTGATTGGAAAAATCGTTTTTTCCTAAATATATTATATCATTTTATAATATATTGTCAATGATTATAATCAAAATATTGCTATTTTATAACTATAAATATGATTAAAATTTATTTATATAAATTTTGTTGATATATATTGACAAAAAATTAACTATAAAATACAATATATTTATGAATAATGAAAATTTTGATCTATCAAAATCACTAGAGTTAATAGGTTTTAGTCAAAAAGAAGTTTTGGTGTATTTGTCTTTACTTTCTTTAGGAAAAGGAACTGTTTCTCAAATAGCAAGAAAAGCCGGTATAAATAGGCCTAGTGGTTATCATATTTTAACTTCTCTAGAGTTAAAAGGGGTTATAAATGCTTCTGGTAAAGAGCCGAAAAAGGAATATGTTGCCAATTCTCCAGACGAAATAGAAAAACTCTTATTGAAAAAAAGAGATGATTATGAAAATTATATAAAAGAAGCTAGAAAAATTATTCCCGAACTAAAGTCTATGCACAATATAAACAACAGGCCAAAGATATCTTTTTATGAAGGTAAAGATGGTTTACAGAAAGTCTATGAGGATACTTTAACTTCAAAAGAGGATATTTTGGCTTATGCTAGTGTTGAAGACGTTCACAGTACCCTACCAAATTATTTTCCTCTTTATTACAAAAGAAGGGCTAGAAAAAATATAAATATCAGAGCTATATTTCCAGGTTCCGAAGATGCAAAAAAATTAAAAAAATTTGATCAAGAGGAAAAAAGACAATCAGTACTTGTTCCTATTGATAAATTTAGTTTTCATCCGGAAATAAATATTTATGATAACAAGGTTATGATAGCTTCTTGGAGGGAAAAACTCGGAATTATTATTGAAAGTTCTGAAATAGCAGATGCAATGAAAAAAGTTTTTGAGTTGGCTTGGCTAGGTGCAAAAGGGATTGAGGAGAAATAAGGTTGTTTCTATTTTTTAAATTTCTCAAATATGTATTTTCACTGTGCGGGATATTAAATGACGTTAGAACCTGTTTTCTAGGGTCTAACTCCATGTTCTATATCCCAAGTTTGTCTCTAACAGAAGTGAAAGTCAATTAAAACAAATGGGCACCCTCCTGTTGAGAAGTGCCCATTTTACACCTATCTACTATTACACCCGAAGATGAGCAAGTGACCGAGCAATGTTTGCTCTGGCTTGCGTTTCATACTTGTTGCGGAAGGATTGCGTCGAGTAGATATTCGGTCGATCTAGAAACGCCTTCAGGATCGCCAAACGTCCGGCAATAAACTGATCTTCCGGTACCCACTCATACTCCTTACGTACTTGCTTCTCATATTCATCGAATCTTTCCTCAGGTTGACCTAGAATTGAGAGATCGATGTCAACAATAAGTTGAACATCTGAATCGGTGGGAGTCGCTGAATGCTTCGTTGCTATGATGAGATTTGCCACCGATTGTCCGAGGTTGTCGGGCAACGAAGCATTTCGCACCATTTCCATGGCGAGTGCTGCACTTCGCTCCTCACTGTCCTTGGTTTTGGTATCGTAGATTGCGTCATGATACCAGAGAGCCAATTCAACAGTATCAGGATTTGTTGCGAGGTGTCGGCCACGCTCGAGTTCGTCGAGGCAGAGTCTGATGTGTTGGAGTGTGTGGTACACTCGGTGCGGTTCAGAGTATCGCACAACAAGCTCGTTGTAGACCACGCTTGCGTCTCCTTGCGCACCGAGGTGTTGCCACAACGCTTGCCATTGTTGTTCATTTCGATTTAGCATTGTAAGCATCCTTCAGTTTCTCAAACACTGGTTCGGGGAGATAATTCTTCACTATTGTCGCCCATCCTTCAGGACCTATCAACCTCTTCACCATGCTTGAACTGACTTCGGCAATTCCACGTGGTGGCATCAGAAAAACTGTTGTGATGCCAGAGTTTAAGTCGCCGTTGATATTTCTCATCACCCGCTCGTATTCGTAGTCACTTTCGGTTCTGATGCCACGAAGTATGAATTGTGCACCTACCGATTGAGCGTAGGTGATAAGAAAATGATTGGTGAAACTACTGACTTCGACATTCGGAAACTGTTTTGTTGATTGTCGAAGCATTTCAAGTCGCTCATCAACCGAGAACATACAGTGCTTCTCTGGATTAATACCAATTGTTACGAAAAGTTTGTCGAACAAAGCCGACCCTTGCTTGATCATCCAAATATGACCGACAGTTGGTGGATCAAATGTTCCAGCATAAACCGATGTCTTCTTAGTCATCACCCTTTCTTTTTTTGGAAAATCACCCTTTGAATCAAACATTTCTTCAGACAACGATTCGTTAAGTTCAGAGAATAAATTCATACTTCCTCCTAGTTAAAGAACTTTCTCCCTATATTATGTATTTGTTGACAGAAATGTTCAATTATGTATAATAGAAACTATACAACTATGAATAAAGAGAATTTGCCTGACATATTAAAAGATATTGGACTTCCACCAGCTGAGGCCTCGGTTTATATTGCTTTATTAGATGGACTAAAATCTGTCCAAGAAATAATAAAAACTACTGGAGAAAAAAGACCAACGGTATATTACTCACTTAACTCCTTAGAAAAAAGAGGTTTAGTTAGCAAGACTGGAAAAGAATACGGAAACAAATTTCAAGTTGAACCGATAAATAAATTATCAGAATTAGTAGAAAGAAATATACGAAGACAAAATTCTCTTTTAGAAAAGACAAAGAAACTAAAGGATTACTATCCAAACAAAAGAACCAACAAAAAAATTTTAGTGTCTTACTTTGATAGTCTTGAGTCGATTAAATCAGCTATATTTTATAGTCTTTATAGTAAAGATAAAAAAATCAGAACCATTGTGCCTGGAAGTAATTTTTTTCATCAGATTGGCGAGAAATTTGTTGAAGAGTATGTAAGTCAGAAAATTGAAAAAGGTATAAAAACTCAGGCTTTATGGGAAGATGTTCCTAATAAAAAAACTATAGATAAATATTATAGTGATTCAGTAATAAGACAATTGCCTTTGGACATGCATAATTCCTTTGAAACCACAATCTTCATATTTGACGACAAAACACTTTATATCGCTCCTAAAAAAGAGCATTATGCTGTGTTAATTCAATCTCATGAACATTCTAAAATGATGAGATCATTATTTGACGTAATTTGGAAAAATTCAATTCAAGTCGATTAAATCTGTGCGGGATGGGAGAATCGAACTCCCGTATGCACATTGGAAGTGTGCCATTCTACCACTAAACTAATCCCGCAATAATAGACAGTATATCACAAAACTTTATTTATCCAAGCCATTATTCTTCTGTGTAAATAAACACCAAATTCTTTGTTTCCTAAACTTTTTATTGTCATATGAGCTGTTCCATATGGAAGTTTGTTTATATTTCTTATTTTTTTATCTGTTCTTTTGTCTATTGTGCATTTATAAAACTGATCTCTTGGTATTTTGGTTTCTTTTGACCAAAAATTAATGCAATCTTCTTCTTTGTTGTCTGGGTATATATGTAATCTAATAGCAAAGTTTTTATTTTTTATACCAAAACAAGTTTTAAACCATTTAATTGTAAATTTAATCACTTTTGGGTCTGAGTTTATAATCCTTGTTAAGTTTATGGTTTTACTTCCCTCTCCTATGTATATACCAATTCCAATCATCATAATATCTCTTTTTGTTAAATAGTTTATGTCTTTTTCTGATTGTTTTTTTGCTTTTTCAATATTTTCAAATTTTATTTTAATTTTATGTAATGTTGATGCTAATCTAGCCTCTTTTATTTTATCCAAGGTATATTCATTTGGTTTAAATTCAATATCAGATAACCATTTACTCAATGTGCTTTTTGATAATGCAAATTTTGTTTTTATATAACTGTATGAATAGCCTAATTTTCTTAGTTCTATTACTTTTTTCTTTATTTCTGTATTATACATTTTTGTATACTTGTTATTATATCATACAATATATATTTAGATATACGATTTTATAATAAATTTAAAATGCTATAATAACTCCAATGAAAAAGATTTTGTTTTTAGTATTTTTTTGGGTTTTTTCTATAATTATCTTTGTTTATAATTACCAAAGTAGTGGTTTTCAAGGTGTTAATAATAATAATAATAATAATTTAAATACAATCTCCCCTGCTTTACCGTCCAATAATAATCTAGAAATCAAAGATCAGGAAAATAACCAAATATCATCTAAAAATACAGAAACTATACTCTCAAAAGCTAGTTCGACTAAACCTGTTTCTGCTACCACATCAACTGTAAATATTAAAAAAACTAGTCAGACTGCAACAAACATAAAAACACAAACATCAAACGAGGCGACTTCTGTTGTTGTAAATAAAAATGTTGATTTTTCTTTGGTAAATGAGCAAGTTAGAAAATCTCTTGTAAATATAATGTGCTCGGTCTCATCTAGTGGCACCATATCCCCCATAACAGGAAGCGGAGTTTTTGTTTCAAATGATGGTGTTATACTGACAAATGCACATATTGCTCAGTATTTTTTATTGAAAGATTTCAATGGTCAAAAAGATTATTTAGACTGTGTGATAAGGACAGGATCCCCTGCTTATCCTACATACAAAGCCAAATTAGTTTATATTTCTCCTGATTGGATTTTTAATAATAAAAAACTTTTGTTGGAAGAAAAACCTCTTGGAACTGGGGAATATGATTATGCTTTTTTGAAAATAACAGAAAGAGTTGATAAATCAGATCTAAAAGCTGTTGATTTTATCTCATTAAATACAGATGATTCTAATCTAAAAAAAGGTAATCCAACTATTTTAGTCTCCTACCCCGCTGGTTTTTTAGGTGGGATTGAAATTTTACAATCTTTGTATCAGTCTAGTGCAGAAACTTTTATAAAAGATGTTTTTACATTTAAAGAAAATACAATAGATTTGATCTCTGTTTCCGGTACGGTAATTTCCCAAAAAGGTTCTTCTGGTGGAGCGGTTGTTGATTCTAAGTCAAATCTTTTGGGTATAATATCAGTTAGTAGTGATGATTTTTTTACAAAAGATAGGGATTTGAGGGCTATTACAGTGGCATATATAAATAGGGATCTAGAAGCTAAAACTAAAACAAATATTAGAAATCTGATATTAAATGCTGATTCTGTTTCAAATGTATTTGAAATTTCCCTATTCTCTTTACTGAAAAAAACACTAGAAGACAGTATTTTGGGTAAAAATTAAATTTTTTAAATAAAAAAAACACCTCGGGTTGGTTACCGAAGGTTGTTGGCGAGGGGTCGGGGGACGAAACTGCCCCGAACACCCCTCGCCTTGGGCACCCCTCCTCTGTGAGGAAGGGGTTGGCAATTTTCCGAGGTTTGGCCAAACCTCGGAGTCGAAAACCTTATCATGCATCTTGCCAAAGAATGCACTTATCTCCTCGTCCCGTTTTGGGATTTAGAGAGGGTTTTCCAATCTGGTTTTAGAGTTGCGCGCAAACTCAAAACCAGAAAAAAATCCACCGGATCCCGGCAGGGACTCCGGCGAAACCTCCCATGGCAGGATCTCCTTTCGGAAATCGTGCCAAGTGCGAAGATGATTGGGAGGCAAAGATCATCTCTAGTTAATATATTACTACATTATCATCTTTTTGTCAACTAAAAATATTGATTTTTTCAAAAAAGTTTTTTTATTGTATAAAAAATGGCTTAAATAAAAGATATTTTTGATATTATTTAAAAATGTATAAATCCCATTTTGTTAAAAATATTTTTTAATGTAATATGATATCTATGTTAAAAAAAATTTGGGATAGATTTTGGAATTTTTATGATGGTCACTATAATCTAACACTAGGTATTACACTTTGTTTATTTTCACTTCAAATCGTTCATTTATTTTGGCTCTTTACAAATGTTATTTGGTTTAAATTGTTTTCTTATAACCTGTATACTTTCGGATCAACTTTTGAAAAATTGTTGGTTTTAGTGGATTTTACAGAAATCCCTGCCCTACTGGCTGCTTCTTTGGTTTATATAGATGATCTTCGTAATAATTTCAACTATAAATCAGTTATTTTTCTAATTCTTTTAAATAGCCAATGGTTGCACCTCTTTTGGATTACAGATGAGTTTGTTGTTTCAGAATTTACAGAAAAAGTTTTATTCCCTTCTTGGCTTGCTTGGCTAGCCATACTTATAGATTATCTTGAAGTTCCTGTTATCCTAGATACTTTATCTAAATTTTTAAAACATTTAAAAGAAGGTCAAATAAAAACCGCTTTAAATGTGATAAAGGAAAGAGACTGATTATTTACAAAAATATCTCTATTTTTAAATTTATTTAGTTTCTATTGGTTCAAATGTATCTGGGTTGTAGTAGATCCTGTCGTATATTTCAAAAGGTTTTCCTATAAATCCTTGTTCCTCTATTGGAACATCTAAATCCCATTTATCATAATATGAAATGTAATGCCCTTTTTCATCTTCCCCTTTTGTCCAAGTGTAATTTCCCATTATCTCATCCGCTAATACAGAGCTTTTCCCGTTACCATATTCTATCTGTGAAATAATATTTTTTATTGGATTTTTAAAACCAATAAATCTTTTCTCAAACATATTATTTATCTTAAAATAATATTTATCATCTTTACTGTTTTTAGGTTTAAAATCTGATATTCCAAATGTATCATATAGTTGATTTAAGCCAAGATATACTCTAAAAGCATCTTCTCTTTCATTACTATCTAATTCTCTTCCTGAAATAAAATTTGGAATAAGTTTTTTTA
>JACCDG011373148.1_pt1 | contig 76162 bp, 159 predicted proteins | sample 7442471 | NCBI WGS metagenome assembly JACCDG01 (sample SAMN15323444, study PRJNA562643) | freshwater metagenome | isolation source: river surface water | place: USA:Blue River Watershed | collected 2017-08-17 | reverse complement strand
TGGGAATCAATACCAGAAAAATTTAGACCACTTCCAAAGAGAGAAAATTTTGTAATAACACACAATAAAGATTATCAAGCTCCAGGTGCAAAAGTTAAGCACGATCTCTTGAAATTGATAAATGAGTTCAAAAACAACGGAGAAGAAAATGATGTTTTTGTAATTGGTGGCTCTAATATTTATAAAGAAACATTTCCACATGCAGAAAAATTGTATTTAACCAAAGTTCACGCACACGTTGATGGTGATGTATATTTAGATGGGTTTAATGAGTCTGAGTGGAATTGGGAAAGCGAAAGCTCAACCATTGAAGAAAATGGTTTTAGATTCAGATTTTTAACTTACAAAAAACAATAGGCAAATGAATTCAATTAGAAGAATATTTACAGTTTTAATTAATGGCAAAGAACACGATGTATATGATATAGAAAACAAAGAACATCAAGGTTTTAATGACATACCAAAAACATGGTGGTTATATCATTCAGAAAGATTGCCTGAAGGTTTAATTCCACCATTAGATAGCGATAATTGGAAACCTTTTTCTTCTAGTGTTTTAAGACGTTGTTGGGAAATAAAAATAAAACAAATCAACACCACCAAAGAAAAGTGGGGAGAAACTCAATTTAGTAATAGAATTAATGTTGAGATGTGGTGTAATGATAAGTTGATTTACAAATTTGGAACAAGTGGAAAATATTTAGATTTTGCATTTGCTAAAATACAATATCTTCAAGTGGTTTTAAGTGAGCATCCATATAATTTTTTTAATCCAGAATCAGAAGTTGGAAGAAAAATTTGTTGGTATGGATTACCTGCTACAATTTTAACAGGATATGAACCAGGAGAAATTAGAATAAAGCCAGATTATGATTCTGGATTAAATCAAGAAGAATGGTGGAAAGAATATGAAAAAAGAAAGCATGTTTTTACTAATAAAGATGATTTTGATAAACAGCTTGATGAAATTGAATCGGATGAATATTCGGAAGATAAGTTTAATCAAATAATAAATTGGGGCGATGCACTTTCAGATGGTAATATTTATTGGTTTAGAAAATGAAAAATTTAATTAAAGAAGCAATATTTTTATTTGGATTAACAATGTTGATGTTGTTAATATTGCACTGTATGCTTTATTTTTTCAGCATAGAAGCTGTTGTACTAGTAAACTTGGCCTGGTTATTTGCTAAAAATTTTCAGCATTCTTGGTATACTTTTAATCAAAAAGAAACCAAAAAAGAGGCGTGAAAACAAGTTTTTATTATATAGAAAGAGGTGGTAAAAAAGTTTATGCATTCAGCGGAGGTGGTTTATCTTTTGAATCAAAAGAAAAACTTTTAAAAAAATTAAAGACTTTATTTACCAAAGAAGAAGCGGAAATTTTAGCAAATAAAGATTTTGCATTTTTAAAGAAACAGCCCAATGACGTTTTTTCAATGTTTGAACAATATTTTGGAGTTGATCTGTACAATATAAACGAAAGCGATTGCTTTAAAAACCCAAAATTATATATAAAGCTTTTTACTCCAAATGAAATAAAGAAAATAAAAAAATCAGGAAGAGAATTAAAATCTTTTTGGCATTTCATGTGTGGTCATTTGCATTTATGTCCAAAAATTGCAACAATAAATTTTAAAAAAATAAAAGAAGAATTAATTTTGGAAAAAGAAAACTATGGTCTTTACGATAGTTTTACGATTGCTGATAAAATATGGTTATTAAAAATAACAGATGTTCTTCATAAAACGTTTGGAGATAAACAAACCTTTTATTTTAGTAAATGGAATTATGTGGCAAATCCCAAAATTTCTTCTGTTAATATTAGATTTTAATTAAGATATATCATTTATCACGATTTTTAAAATTTTTCCATATTTATTGATATGGAAACAAAAAAATATTACCTCTACAAGAAAACAAGCCCTCATGGTTTAAGCTATCTAGGTATGACCACCAAGAAAGATCCTTTTAAATACAAAGGAAGCGGTAAGTACTGGAAATTGCACCTTAAGAAACACAATCTTAATCCTGAAGATATAATCACCGAAATACTTTTTGAAACAACTGTACAGTCAGAGCTTAAAGAAAAAGGGCTATATTACTCTAAACTTTATAATATCATAGAATCTGACCAGTGGGCTAATTTAATATTTGAGACTGGTGAGGGGGTTTCTGGAAACAAACTAACTGAAGATCATAAAAAGAAAATTGGTTTAGCTGGTTTAGGTAGAAAATTATCTAATGAAACGATTAAATTAATAGCTGAAAAAAATCGTGGAAGGAAAAACACCGCAGAAACTAAATCAAAAATAAGTGCATCAAAAATTGGTAAACCAGGATATGTTCCAACAGAAGAAACAAGAAATAAGATCAGGAATTCAAAACTTGGAAAATTAAGGAAAGGTGTGTCAGTGTATAATGTTGAAACTGGAGAGGTTTTTGATTCTATCACTAAAGCAGCAAAATCTGTGGGTGTCAATAGATCAACATTAATTAATCATGTAAAAAGTAAAAAAGAAGGATGTGTTTTTAAATATGTTGATGAAAATTATTCTAATCCAAGACCAAATAATAAAAAAGGAAGGATTTTTTCTGAAAAAGCACGAAGTAATATGAAAAAAAACAACGGAATGAAAAAAAGTGTAATTCACATAGAAACTGGCAAAGAATTCTTTTCAATGGTTGATGCAGCTGATTTTATCGGTATAAAACCAGATACCTTAAGAGCGCAGCTTGCTAACAACAGAAAGTGCGCTTTTAGATATAATTCTAAATAAAAGCAAGTAATTTTAACAATTTTAACAAAAAAGGTTTCATTTTTTGAAACCTTTTTGTTTTTATGTACGTATAAGTTGGTATGAATAAAACTTATATTAACATGAAAAAAATGATTATTATGTTGCTGATGTTTATCGGCTTCACTTCAAATGCTCAATTACCTTGCTGGAACACTTATACAAGTAATGCGAGTAACCCAAATTCACCTAGTGGAATTGCTTATGGCGATTTTAATGGTGATGGCAATTCAGATATTGCTGTATCTACTGGCACCTTAAATACTGTTGGTATATTTCTAGGAAACACATCTGGCACATTTTCTGTTTCACCAAATTTTACAATAAATACAAATGGAAACAATGCTGCTAAAATTGTTGCTGGTAATTTTAATACCAACGAAGATGCTATTTTGGATTTAGTTGTTGCAAATGCTAGTTCAGGACAAATTTCTTTTCTTAAGGGTGTTGGAACTGGTAGTTTTTTAACTGGTGTAAATTATACCATTTCTGCATTTTCAATGATAAGAGATATATCAGCATCAGATTTAAACAATGATTCTAAATTGGATATTGTGGCTACTGGAAATACAAGTGCGGCATATATTCTTTACGGTAGCGGAACTGCTTCTACATCCACTACTTTTTCAAATACAACTGTTTTGGCTGGTAATGGATTTGGGGCAAATGGCTCTATATCTACTGGTACTTTAAATTCTGATTCATATCCAGATTTTGTATTAACTGCTCCATCTTCTGTTTCTATAACCATATTTTTAAATTCTGGTCCGCCATCATATACTTTTTCTGGAATTAATTATAGCGTAAGCGGTACTGGATCAGCACGTGCAGATTCTTATTTAGCAGATATAGATAATGATAATGATTTAGATATTGTAGCTCCAGGAGCAATCGCTTCAAACATTAGAGTTTTTTTAAATAATGGATCTGGCGCAGTATCAACCGCATCAACTTTTGCATCTGGATTATACAGGGGTATGGTTTGCGCAGATTTTAATAAAGATGGAAACATTGATTTAGCTGGTGTAACTGGAACAGGAAACACTTTTGAAACAATGCTAGGTAATGGGACTGGAAGTTTTTCTCCAGCTACTGCATTAGGTAGCGCTTCCAATTTGGTAGATATTATAACTACAGACTTTGACTTAAACACAAATCCAGATGTGGCGTTTATTGGTTATGGTTCTGGTTCTGGTTTGTTATTTGTTAGATTAAATGGGTTTTCGTTAAATTCTAACTCGTCTTGGTCAGTATGCTCTGGAAATTCTGCGATATTAACTGCAACAGGTGCGGCAAGTTATATTTGGAACCCAAATAACGTATTTAACGGAGTTTCTTTTATACCAAATAGTACAACAACATATACCGTGATTGGAACTTCAGTGTCAGGTTGTACATCATCAGTTGTTAAAACTTTAACTGTAAACGCTACTCCTACCATTACAGTTGTTGGAACAAACCCAATTTGTTATGGAGATACAAGCAACTTCTCCGTATCGGGTGCTTCTACTTATAGTTGGAGCATTGGGACAACATCTTCAATTGTTGCACTAAGTCCAACAACTACAACTAATTATACTGTGTTTGGTACAAGCATAAATAATTGTAGTTCGGCAACTACGACTATAGTTTTAACTGTAAATCCATTACCAACTGTTTCAGTAAACAACTCAAGTCTTTTGTGTTCTGGTGTCCCATTTACATTAACAGCATCAGGGGCTTCAAATTATACTTGGAGCGGTTCAAGTAATACGGTTGCAAATAGTATCGTTACAGCAACAAATTCTTCAGTTTCTTACACTTTGTTTGGTGCATCTAATTCTGGTTGTACTAATTCAACAGTTGCTACAGTATCTGTTAATCCATTGCCAATTGTTTTGATAAACAGCTCATCTAATACAATCTGCGCTGGCAGCACAGTTACACTGTCTGTTTCTGGAGCATCAAGTTATGTTTGGGATAATACTTCTACATTGACATCTATTTTTGTATCTCCTAATACTACAACAGCTTATTCTGTTGTTGGTGTTGATGGAAATGGGTGTTCAAATTCAGCTTCACATAGTGTGGTTGTTAATTCCAACCCAACTGTTAGTATAGTTGGCTCTAATATTATTTGTCTTGGAGAATCTTCTACATTGACAGTAAATGGAGCCGATACATACACTTGGAGCAATGGGTCTAACTTTACAAACATTGTAATTACACCAACATCAAATATTACTTATTCTGTAATTGGAGTCGATAATAACAATTGCCATAACTCTGCTGCGATCACCGTATCTGTTTCAGAATGTGTTGGTGTAGCTCAAAACGCAAAGCAAAATGTTATTTTAAGTGTTTATCCAAACCCAAATAATGGTGAATTTACAATTCAATCTGAAAATGATTTGACTGTAAAGGTGGTTAATCAACTTGGTCAGGTTGTTTATTCAGATGTTTTAAACACTGAAAATAACAAAAAAACTAACATTAGCAACTTGCCTGTTGGACTTTATTATGTTGTGTGCTCTGACGGTCAAAGTTCTGTAAGTAAGGCTGTCATTGTAAAATAACATCAAACAAATAAAGAATTTAAAAAGGTTTCTAGGAATAGAAACCTTTTTTGTTTAATTTCGTATAATACAACATGAGAGGATTTTTAAGTGCAATTTACACTGAACCAAAGGCTGACACAACTTTTATTGGGTTTGAAGTGTCTGTGATTAACGATCACACAGCAGAAAAGAAAAAAATTGTTTTTAACACAGGCGACCCAATTTATGATTATTATGCTTATCAACGTTGGATGATGAACTCCAAATTAGAAGTAATCACTCACTCATCTAGTGTGGACCACTTCTTTATGGATAGCAAAAAATATCATGAGCGGCATGTTGTGTTTAATAAAGATTACAGTGAAGGAGAATTAATGCATTGGATGGATGCTGAAAAAGCTGGATATGACATTGATAAATTGCCAAAAGTTATGGCTATTAAAAAATGGACCAAATTTTCTGATGTAAAAAAACACATTAAGGAAAAAGAGGCTAAGGATAAAATTACAGTTAACCCTGATTTTACAATTTCTTTTAAAAACTAATAAAATGAAATTAAGTGACCAACTCCAAGATGCTCTCCGCAAAGCGGAAGAAATCAAAAAACAGATGTCAAATTGTAAGCACGTTTTCAAAGATGCAGTTTATGATCCAGAAACAATAAAGGTACAGGATGATAGAGCTGGATATGAAACGCATGGAGTTGATCGTTGGCCAATTCTGTCTTTTCATGACGAACAAAAACCACGCTGGAGTAGAGAGTGTTCAGAATGCGGTCACAAAGAGTATACATACGAACAAGAAGTTGTGTCAGTAAAAAAAGAACCAAAGTTTAAATAATGGAAGCTATTAAAGAAAAAAAAGAAATTATCACACTAGGTTATCAAGCTCCTAAAAACTATAGAGTAAATTCTGGTTTTGGTAGAATTGAAATCAGAGATATGCATTATTGCGCATCACACAACTTTTGGTTTAATCAAGAGGAACAAGAGCGATTGTTGTATTTTGGCCAACCTTGCATTTATACTGACAAAAGATATATTAAGGGACGTTGGAATTTTTATAGAAAAGGAAGTATGGGTTGGTGGAGAAGAAATGGTATTTCTCTTAAAAAAGCATTTCGCTTATTGAAAAAAACAAGAAACATTCCAGTTGGCACAATTGTAGATATTTCTCATAATTGCTACGGAACCTACAAAACTGGAAAACATTACGGCCTGGGCTACAAATATAAGGTGAGCAAAGAAAACCGTTTTGACCCCAATTATGAGGTCAATTTACCTTCTTATTTCGACAACTTCAACACCGACCAAAAAGCAAAAGAATTAACTGATCTTTTAAGGGCAAATGGGTTTATTGTTAGTGTTACAAGTAAAAACCCAAATTTTATTTCTTCGCTAATTTCTACTGCCGCATCATACAAGGGTCACAATGTAGAAATTGATGAAGAAGAAGGCGAAACAGCACTTGCTTACGGTCATGGATTAAAAATAGGATACTCTTCAAATAAAGATACTCTATTTGGATATTCATCTGGGGTCGACGCTGTTTTATATGACAGACTCGGAGAGTTTGATAAGTGGAGTAGGTGCCCTGGAATTAAAAAAGATGTTCCAAATGAAGAAATTGTAAGACTACTTATTGAATATTCTAAAGAAACACATGAGTAAAAACTTGTCTAAGATTGCCCAAGGAGTAATCGGTTCAGAAATTGTAAAAATTTCAAACGAAATAAATGAAAAGAAAAGAAATGGCGAAGAAGTGTTTAATTTAACTATTGGAGATTTTGATCCCAATGTTTTTCCAGTGTCCGAAATTTTGGTCTCACAAATTCATGTGGCATATAATAATGGGCACACAAATTATCCTCCAGCTGATGGTGTTTTGGAACTAAGAGAAGCTGTAAGCAAACTCCACCAAAAATATCAAATGCTTAATTATAATCCAACTGAAATATTAATTGCAGGTGGAGCAAGACCAATAATTTATAGTATCTACAAAGCAATTGTGGATCCAGGTGATAAAGTTATTTTTGCAACTCCTTCTTGGAACAATAACCACTACACCTATCTCTCTTGTGGTATACCAGTTGTAATTGAGACAACTCCTGAAAACAATTTTATGCCATCCGCAAAAGATATTGAACCTCTTATATCTGATGCCACACTTATAGCATTGTGTTCCCCGCAAAATCCAACTGGAACAATGTTTACAAAAATTGGATTAAGAGACATATGTTTGTTAATTCTTGAAGAGAATGGTAAAAGAAAAGACGGGGGAAAAAAACCAGTGTATTTGATGTACGATCAAATTTATTGGTTGTTGACAAGTGATGGTTTGGAACACTATGATCCAGTAAGTCTATTCCCAGAAATGAAAGAATACACAATATATGTAGATGGCGTTTCTAAATCACTATCTGCCACTGGTATTCGTGTTGGTTGGGGTATGGGCCCAAAATTCATTATAGATAAAATGAAAGCTATTTTGACGCATGTTGGGGCCTGGGCACCAAAAGCAGAACAGGTTGCTGTAGCTAATTATATAAATCACCCAGAATCAATTATGGATTGGTTTGCTATTGATTTAAAAAATCAGAAATCAAAAATCAAACAAAGGGTTGACAGATTTTACAAGGGCTTTAATGATTTAAAAACATTTTATGGCTACAATGTAGATGTAATTAAACCTCAGGGTGCAATTTATTTATCTGTAAAATTTGCCCTTAAAGGTTTAAAAAAAGCAAATGGAGATATTCTTGTCACCACTGAAGATGTAAGAAACTACTTGTTAAACGATGCAAAAGTGGCTGTTGTACCATTTTATGCATTTGGCTCATCAACTGACTCAGATTGGTATAGAGTGTCTATTGGAACATGTTCTGTTGATGATATTGATAAAATATTCACCAATCTTAAAAACTCTCTTTCAAAACTTACAAAATGAAAATTAAATCAATTTTAGACGAAATATCTGCTGAGCCAGGAACAAAGAAAAAAATGGAAATTCTTGGTAAGTACAAGGATAACAAATTACTTGAAAAGGTTTTATATTTGGCTAAGTCAAAGCGTGTAAAGTTTTATATCAAGCAGATCCCTACTTATACCCCAATTACAAGTGGGCACGGTAGTAATTTGGAAAAAACTCTTGATATGCTAAGTATTTTATCCAACAGGGAAGTTACTGGACATGCTGCTGTTGAATTGTTGACACAGTTTTTATCTAACTTAGAAAGCGATGATGCTTATGTTCTGGAGCGTATCATAGACAAAGATCTTAAAATTGGGATGGGAACCACAAATATTAATAAGGTAATTCCTTCTTTGGTTGAGAAAACACCTTATATGGGTGCTCAATCTTATGATATTGATACTGTGAAAAAGATTCTGGCTAAAGGAAGAGCTGGAAGCCAACTTAAACTTGACGGACGCTATCAAAATGTGATGGTACGTGACGGTGACGTTTATGTTGAGACACGTGCTGGAGAAGAAACCATTTTAACTGGTGCAAAATTTGTAAAAGAAATTTCTGCTGTTAGCGAAGAGGTGGTTTTCAATGGCGAACTTACAATTAATGGTGTGCAAAAAAGAAGTGTTGCAAATGGAATCATAACCTCTCTTGACGATATTTTATCAAAAAAAGAAGAAAGAAGCGAAAAAGAAACCAATAAAAAAATTGAGGATTTTTTTAAAGAACACGCAGAAAGTTTTGATACACCAGTAACCACACTACAAGAAGTATTAGACAGAATTGTTTATACTTGCTGGGATGTTATTACAGTTGATGAATACTACGCCAAAGCCTCATCAACACCATATCACAAAAGATTGGAAAAGCTTAAATTTTTACTTAGTTCTGGTAGTTTTACAAATGTACAAATCGTGGAAACCGTAGAGGTTAAAACTATGGATGATGTGATGAAACATTTTTTATCTGTTTTAGAGCAAGGTTTAGAAGGTACTATTCTAAAAGATTTAAATGGGGCCTGGAAAAACGGAAAACCATCGTGGCAAGTAAAGTTTAAACTTGAGATGCATCTGGATCTGAAAATTGTCGGATTTCAATATGGTGAAAAGGGTACCAAAAACGAACATGTAATTTCAACATTATTACTTGAATCTTCGTGTGGGCTTTTAAAAACAAACCCAGCTGGTATGACTGAAAAAATGATGGCTGATATCACCGCCAGACAAAGCGAGCTTATGGGAACAATTGTAGAAATACGTTGTTGTGGGTTATCTCAAAACTCTAAAGGAGAGTGGTCTACTGCTCATCCTTCTGTGGAAGAATTAAGAACAGACAAAACAACGTGCGACTCTTTAGAGTCTGCTAAAAAAATAGAAGAGGCCGCAAAATCACTATCAAAAGTATAAATTATGGAAGAAAAAATAAGATCAAAAAAAGATTGGAAAACAATCGTGTTGTTTTTAATGCTTGGCATTTCACTGATAGCAACTGCAGTGTTTATTGTGCACAAAGATATCCAAAAAGATGAAAAAATCGAAACACTTCAAAAAGAGTTACAAATTAACGCAGGTGAAAAATCATCTTGTTTTTTTCTTAGAGATTCTTTAAAAAGAGAAAATGCGAGACTTTATGTTTACAAAACTTTAACCAAAGCAATGATACACAGAGATGAAGCTGTGAGTCAATTAAAGTATGGTATTGGTGATGTTGTTATTCTTAAAGTTGATTCTTCCAGGGTAGTTATTAATGATGTTGTAATTGGTGGTGGAAAATTTGAATATTACATCAAATATAGTGTGATGCATAAAGATAGACGCTTAGAAACCGTCTCGCCAGAATTAGTGTATTAACATGAAAATAGTTAGAGCAATATGTTTTCTCGGTCATAAATTTAGAATCCGTGGAACCGATCACATGGAAGCCCTTCAACATGTTTTAGAGGAAGAGCTTGGCAAAGATAGAGTTTATCTTTACAATAAGCGTGGTGGCATAATGTATGTCATGTTTTTAGACGACTTAAATGAAAAAGATTCTCAAGAACTTTGTGATAAAATAAGTCAAATTTGTAATTTTGAATACGTTGAAAGTGTTGTGGAAAATTATTCGGCTGAATATGAACGAAATCTAAAAGATAAGTTTGGTGACAAAATAGTTGTTTCGGAATGTCTTTAAAAGGTGATTCTGTGTGGTTTACATACATTTTAAGGTGCGGAGATGGTACTTTATATACTGGAATTACCAATAACGTCCAAAAGCGTCTAAAAGCACATCAGGAAGGCAAGGGGGCCAAATACACACGAGGAAGAGGGCCAATTGTTTTGGCAGCCTGTTTTGACTTTAAAACCAAGTCCCAAGCGGCCAAAGAAGAATATCGAATAAAAAAACTACCCAAAAACCAGAAGGAAATGTTAATTTCTGCAGGCTAGACAAAAAATGTCTAGCTTTTTTATTTATTTTGTCTATATTTGTCTTCCAGAATCTCTTATGAAGACAAACAATATTTCCACCATTAATGATTCTTTAAAAAAGATAAACAAAGATATCAAAGCAATATCAAGAAAGGGTATTTTGCGTGATGTGCCAAAAAAAACATCTGATTTATTTAAACGCAATGTTGAAGATATAAGTCATAGCATAGAACGTGTTGTCAATACATCCATACCAAACCTTATTTCGGCGAAAGAAAAATTTGCAACCACTTTTGGTGTAGAATACACATTTCTACAAAGATTTAATTCCAAAAAAAACGACAACGAGATAGCTGATAAAATAATTAAAGGAGCAGACAAACGTCAACCCTGGAACAAAAAAGTACACACAGATGGTTTACACGTAATTGAATTTGCTAGTCCAGTTCATAAAAACTGGCAAGACATGTTAAAGAATTATAGGATTATTAAATCTCATGCAAGAAAAAACCATCTTCTTTATAAAAGAAGTGATTGCACTGGCGGTGGGGCCCACATACACATGGGACTTCCAAGAAAATGGTCAACCGAATTCAAACTTCAGTTTTTAAGAAATTTTTATGTAGATATTTCGTTAAGACCTTATCTTAATTGGTTCTTCAATGACACCATTGACGATATAAATGCGAATTCTATGTTTACATCCGATTCTGGAAGTAAAACAATAATGCAAATTATTGACCCATCTTATTTTAATGTAGAACTACAACAAGCAAGACCTGCTTGGTTAATTGATTTGGCTTTGCTATCAGAATTGTCTACCAAAGATTACGCCTGTAGATATGATAGTGAGTTTGAGACACTTGAACTTAGAATTTTCAAAATGGTTGAAAACGAGAAAATGCTTGAAGATTACGTTGAGTTTGCGAATGCTTATTTTAGATATATATATAATTTTACAAAAAATAACTACTACAGTCAAGATTATGAAATTGAATTTCACAAAGAGTATGCTGGTGAAAAGCAAAATTATTTTTTGCAAATACCAAATACAATCTTTGATAGATTTAAAAGCAAAAAATATACAATTAAAAGATTTAATGATTTTATCGAACAGATTGGATTAAAAAGTTTTAAGTATAAAAAATACATAAAAAATTACGAAGCACGTCTTGAATGTTACAAAAACAAAGAAGTAAAGATGGACTTTGATATGACTAAGAGTTTTGAATGGCCCAATAGAACATATAGCGGGAAAAAAGTTAATGATGGTGGAATAGAGTTTAAAAGTTCGGCAACAGGTTCAATTAGCGGAGAAAGCAATGAATATCAAGATACTCCCGCAAACACGGAAAACAACAACTATCAAGACACATCTGTAAACATAGAAATACCACCCAGTATTTTTGATGGGGATTGTGAGATTTCTGAGGCAACCGTTACGGAGACAGTAAGAGAATCGTTGGGATCAGCTGAACAGTCGATTTCACAATCATCTTTAAATGAAACTCGAATTCAAACGGAAGATCCAGTGCAAAAACTCGGTATGATAACTCGTATGTTGTCTGGTGAAGTAATTTCTAAATTAACAAGCACCCCAAGAAGTGGAGCTAGAATAACAATCAATGTTTCTACAATATGGTAACAACAACTGCAATAGGTTTAATTTCTGGGGTTTTTACAACAGTGTCTCTGATACCACAAATTGTAAAAATAATTAAAACAAAAGATACCAAGAGTATTTCTTTGCCAATGTATGTTATTTACACTACTGGTATTATTGGTTGGCTTATATATGGGTTTATGCTTAATGAATTTGCGCTTATATTTTCTAACTTCTTTTCTTTTGCATTTGGGCTTTTAATATTAATATTGAAACTTATTTATAAGTGATGGATGGTTCTCATAAATTTAGGTCTGGAAAACATGCTGGTAAAACAGTGGATGAAGTTTTAAGAATAGACCCTGGGTATATTGAGTGGGTAAAAGAAAATCAACCTGCAATGTTGAAACCTAGCATGAATCAAAAATATCAACCACAGGTTAAACCAGAAGTAAAACCAATTAGAAAAGAACCACCACCAGATGATCAGGTTGTACCAAAAACAACACTGGAAGAAAATAGGGACTTTCTTAATCAGGGGCCTCACGGAAATTTAAACCACAATAAAAATACGCCAGATGAATAAGCAAATCACACACACAGGTAAAATTGTTAGAACCAAACTTGGTGACGGGTATACCATTAATTCTGACAAATTAGTTCAAGGAAAAGTGGTTGTATATCTTGATGATGGTAGAAAAGTGTTGTGCGATCCTGAAAAATTAAAATTGGTTAGATTTTACGATTGAGTTTTTATACTATATATTTTTTAGTTTTAATTTTCATTTCCTTTTTCTTTCTATAAAGAGTTCTAGAAGAAATTCCTAAAGCTTTTGCTGCATCTTCTAATGTGTTATGTTGATTTATAGCTTTGATTATGTTTAATTTTTCATTTGCATATAAATCAATATTGGGATCTGGTTCAAAGTATTTAGACTCTCTTAAGCCTCCTGATAAATTACACAAACTTCCGTTTAAAATATCTTTTCTACCAATGATGTTTATTAAATAATTTTCTAAAACATAAGCTTCGCTGTTATTTAAATTTTCTTTTATCTTTATTATAACTGGTTTTACTTCTTTTTCTTTTAATTCTAAAAGAATATTTTTCATTTCTTCATTTTTTGAATTTGTTGTGTGTTGATAACATCTTTCCCCAGACCCTTTTCCTATATAAAAAGGTTCAAAATCAAAAAAGAAATTGCCATATTGAAAATTGCCAGGTTTTAAAGGGTTTAAATAAGCGTAAACATAGTTTGTTTTTATTTTTTCTAACATTTCTAAATCTATGTTTTCATTTTCAACTAATTTTAAATCTATAGGAGATATTTTATAATGCATTAAAATAGCAGATTCAATTAACTCTTCTATTCCTATTTTTAAATTTTCTTTTCTAGATACTTCTTTTGACATTTTTGACAAAAATTTGATAATATTGTCAGATATTTCTATTTCCATGACTATTTTTTAATATAAATATGACATTTTTTAAAAAAAACTATATTTTTGTCAGTATTTTTTCACTGGCACATAATTTGAAATTGTTATGCATATTAACCAATAAAACACAAACAAAATGAAATCAAGAAAAAACAATCCGTTTGATGACTTATTCAGAAGTCTATTTGAAAACTCGTTTGTATTTGGGTCTATGAGGCTCAGAGAAAATTTCTTTGACGAAGAAGATTCTGGATTTCCAGAAGATGGTAACGAGAATTTTAACAAAACAGAAGAAGTAACCGAAACAGACACCCACACAATTAAAAAAGAAACGTGGACAAGTTTGGATGGAAAACAAAGTTATCAAAGGACTGTGAGTCAAAGCAAGAAAAAGGCATCTGCTTTGCCAGGTAAGGAAGAATTAAAAAGGTTGAGGGATGAGGCTGTATCTGAGCACAGATATGAGGATGCTGCAAAATACAGGGATGAGCTGTTAAAGTTGGAAAAAGGTAAATAATAAGATTGGGAGATCTTGTTTAAGCCCAGGTTTAAACCTGGGCTTTTTTATTGCAACTTATTTAATTGAAAAACGTATAATGCAAAATACGGTCTATTTATGACTATGAAACATAAAATTATAATTGCCTTAATTTTGTTTGTAGGTTCTTTGATCGCCCAAACGCCAAAGAATTCAAAATATGATACAATCATAAAGACGCAAGCGTATACCAGTTATTACTCAAAGAAATACTGTGCCCCAATAGCTGTTACTTACACTCTGTTTAATGCAGGTGGAGAATGCGATAGAAGTTCTTTTAAATTTAAAAACGACATTAAAGGGCTTAAAACAGCTTCTGATAAGGACTATCATATGACTGGATATGATAAGGGTCATATGGCCCCAGCTGAAGCATATGCGTTTAGTTGTTTTTTGCAGGAGCTAACATTTAGATACTACAACTGTGTTCCACAAGATCCAGCTCTAAACAGAGGTCAATGGAAAGCGAAAGAAAACGAGGAGCGAAGATTATCTAAAAAAGATACTATAATTGTTGTTTGTTTTAATGAGTTCGGCAAAAAAAAGATTGGTAGCGTGGGAATTCCTGAAAAATGCTACAAATTTGTGTTAAATGCCAGGACCAAAGAAGTTCTTCTAGCTTTTTGTTATACAAATGTTGGAAACCCAGTCTATACAAATTTGGATAATCAGCTAAAAATGTATAAATTTGCTCTAAGTTTAGCTGGTTATGTCTCAAAAAATAAATGAACTACAATCTTTAGGTTTTTTTGCTCGTGAAAAACCTCAATGGGTACCAACCTGGTCGGAAGAAGAATTGCAAGAACTTAGTAAAAAAATGCAAGCCTTAGAAGACACCCCAGTTCAAATTTTAAGACCAATACTTTTCTTCCACTCGGAACAAAAAGGTATTACACTAAAAAAATTAAAAGAATTCTTTTCAGATAAAGCTATTGAGCTTTTTAAAATTGATGGATATATTAAAATACAAGATAAAAAATGACAGTAGCAGATTTAGATAGTTTGGGATTCAGAACTACAGAAAAAGAATATAGTAGCGAACACGGTGTTATATGGGATTGGGGATCTTATACACACACATATCCAAATGGTGAAATAAAATATCTTCCCATATTAACTTATGATATTGGCACAAGCACGGTTTATTGTCACCCTTTTGAGTTTTCAAGAGATGTTGTTAAGTTTAACACCATGCTTGATATTATTAATTCGGTTAGTTGCTTAATGGAAAAACGTGCTTAGAATTATTAAAAATAGCGCAAAACATTTATATTATGGTTCCTGGTTGAACCTATTGATGGCTCATATTGAAAAGTTTTTTAAATCAAGAAAAATTGAAAGAGATATAAAAAAAAGAGGCGACAAAATTTTAGAAAACAGATCATTTGTAGGCACATCAACTTATTGCACAGAATCAGCTAAAAGAAAAGATGGTTTAGGTTGTATTGAAATACATTTTGGAGCATATAAATTTTATGCAATGTATATAACTCAAAGTCTTTTAGATGATCTCAGTTCAATTGATGAACTTGGGTCTTGTAAAAACATTTTGCAAAACGCTTTAAACAAAGAAAGGGAAAAATGGAAAAATGAGTTATGAGGTCTTAAACATAATCAGTTGGCTCAAATTTCAAGAAGCTGACGGGTTGGACTTTTTAACTCATGTTTCTTATTTGAAAAGGGATGGCGTGGAATATGGTATAGCCGATTTATACAAATTGGCTCAACAATACGGGTTTGACACACAAGCAGAATCAACAATAGAAATGTGTTGGCAAGCTTATAAAATGAAATTTGATGAATGAAGTTTATGTTATAATTTGTGAATCTGGACATTGGGATTCATATCACACCTGGGTTGGTGGAGTTTTTGACGATGAAACAAAAGCTCAAAATGAATGTGACAAAATGAATAACTACGCCAAACAAGTACAAGACTCTTGTCCAGTGAAGAAACATGAAAATGACATGAGTGATGAAGAGAGTGAAATTTTTAACACTTGGTGGATAAGAAATCAAACATATACAGAATGGGGACCAGCTAAAGTGGTTCCATATACTTTAAATAAAATAATTGAAAAATGAGCTGGTTTAAAAAATTTATAGATGCGACAAAATTAGTTGCATCTTGGAGTAAAGATCGTAGTAGAAAAGTGGGTGCTATTATTGTTAATGACGATAATAGAATAATTGCCACTGGGTATAATGGTATGCCAATTGGCGTAAACGACAATGTAGATTTAAGACATGAGCGTCCAATAAAATATTTATACACCGAACACGCTGAGCGTAACGCAATATATTCTGCCGCTCTTTCTGGTATAAGCACAAAAGGAGCCACAATGGTTTTAATGTGGTTTCCTTGTGCTGATTGCGCCAGGGGCATAATACAAAGTGGTATTAAAGAGGTTAAATGTAAAGAGCCAGATGTAAATGATCCTATATGGGGACAATCTTTTAGAGTTTCTATAGAAATGCTTACTGAGGCTGGTGTAAAAATAAGTTATTACGAAGAGGATTCAGATTAAATTTTATGCAAAAAATAAGAAATAAGATATATGTAATTGTTTTTTTGTTTTTGTGTTTGATTAATTTTTATCCACAAACAAAACAAAGTCAAGACCAAAGCATAAAAAAACATTGCGTTGTAAAAAACACACTAACTCAAACCGACTCTGTTTCAAAGGTGGTTTATTTTCAAACAGAAATCACTATTAAAGAAGACACTTCTCATAAATCTTTTGTGTTTATTGTTGGAATTTTAAAAAACAATTTTTACGGCGTTTGGTTTGTGTCAAAAGAAAAACCAAGATCAACTTATTTTTCGTGTTTATTAAATGAGAATTGTGTTGTTAAAATCGTAGATGATATGTACATGTTAGAATCAAATTCTGGTAGGTGTTTATTTTTTAAAAAACAAACCGACTCATTTTACATACCAATAAAACTACACAAACAATTTAGGGGTGTAGAATCAATTGAACACTACATATTTTAAACATGGATTACACTTTAAAAAACGAAGAATTTACTCATGAGACACTAAAAGAATTTGTGAATAAACAATGGAACAATATGTCTGATGAAGAAAAAGCATGGAGATGCGGTTTTAGAAATGGTATATTGGATCCAACATTTTATGAGTATGTTTTATATTGTTCAAAACCTGGGGATAAAATTGTATTAAACGAATATTTAAAAACTTATAAATTTGTAAAATAATGTCATATTGTAAACACTGCGGAAAAGAACTTACAGCTCTAGAATTAGCCACCACGCATTCATGCCCTGAGGTTGGTTTGTTAGACTCATTAACGGATAGCTCTTTTATAATTTCTAAACTCATAGAAGGTTCTACTGGCTCTTCTACACTTGGAAGTGTTGGTGGAAGCATAGGGGGTAAAATTGTTGATGGTGTAATTGGTGGAATAGGATCCTTTTTTTCTGGCGAGGATGAAGACGAAGAAGAGGAAGAGGAAGAAGATGATTGGTTTTAATTATGGAGGAGTTTTATAAGTTTATAAAACATTGGATTATTGGAGTCATTATATTTTTTGTTGGCTCTATTATTATATTAACGCTTGGTATAATATTTTTGTAACCTTTTTTGGTTTTTATCGTATAACTAATAATAACCGATTTTAAATATGGAAATTTTAAACAGCATTAAATCGTTGTACGATGTCCAAGAACGTGATGGTTTTTTATTGCTTTGGTCAAAAACAGAACACGGGCGAAGATATCCACACAAATTCATATGTTCTCTAAAAGAACTAACTGTTCCATATGAAGGCAATGGAAGAAAGAGTAAAAAGGTTATAGGTACTGGATATTTTACTGTGTTCGGTTCTGATTTACCACCAACACAAAATGTTAAAACATTGCTTGAAAATATTGATAAACATGTCGCCTCATTACCATATGATTCGGAGTATTATATTCCAAGTTTAAGAAAGGGTTTGTTTGAAGATTTTATTATTCACGACTATCTTGTGGAGACTCTTGGTTTTAAACATTTGGGATACAACATCTACGAAATGTCTCAAAAAAACGTATACAATTTTTCTTCACACAAATTTTCAATCTCTTTTAACGGGTTAGACGCTAACGAAACACTTGGTTTTAAAAACTGGAGTAACGAAGATGTTTTGCCTAAAAAAGTAAGCATTAAATTACACACTGGCGATTACTCTTGGGTAGAAATAGAAGTTGATAGAAGTGTAGAAGATATAAAGGCTGGAATTGACTCTATGATTAAACCCATGCTTGTTTCGGATAGTGTAAATTCTTTTTCTACATCCGAAAAAATGAAAAATTGTGATTTCTCAGATCTTGAACTTTTATTCAACAACTTTGATATGAAATCTGGAGAATTACTAAGTGCTGATTATAAGTCAACGCTTAAAAACAAGTTGATACAAATCGCAAGCACTCTTTAAATGAAAAAATTAGCATACCTACTAGTTTCAATACTTCTGTATTTGTTCATATGCAGAACCCCAACATTAGAAATGATAGCGTGGCCGATTAGTATGTTGTGCACTTTTCTACACGAATTTGGTCATGCTTTTTTTTCTATAATTTCTGGCGGCACAGTACATTCATTAGCAGTCAACACAGATGGAAGCGGAGTTACAACCACTAGTGGTGGGAGTCAAGGACTTTGTACAATTGGTGGTTATGTTGGAAGTGCTTTGTTTGGAAATTTGATGTTGTGGTTATCAGGAAGCAAGTGGTCCTCAATAACATTAAAAGTAATTGCTGGAGCCATGTTTATAGCCTCTATCCTTTGGTTTGACAATATTGTAACCACAGCTATATTGTTTTTCTTTTCAGTTGGATTATTTTTTATATCAATGATTCCATTCAACTCATTTATGTTAAGTTTTCTCGGTGTTGCTTGCGTTATTTATATTATTCAAGATTTTGATGTTGGTCCAACATCTGATTTACAGGCATATGAACAAGAAGTTGGATTATTTCCAGCAGGTGTTTGGATGTATATTTGGCTTGGTATTGTTTTGGCTAGTACAGCTTTTACTCTTTGGAAAATATTGACAACAAATAATAATTATGAACAACAGAGAGATATCTCAAAAGATATTTGAGGATTTAAATAAGCGAGGAGCTGGCTTGGGTGATGTTTCTGTGTTTATTATACACAAATCTTTAAATGAGTGTGCACAAAAAGAACAACATGAATCATTACAAGTTTTTTTAAAATATTGTGATGAAGCAGGTTGGATAAAAAATATAGATTCTCAACGTATAATTAATGATTTTGAAAAATCAGAATTATACCCAAAACAATCATAATTAACCCAACAAACGCAAGATAAATTCTGTTTTTGCCATACCAGAATTTTTTGAACCACCTGGTTTTACCACTAACTGGATTTGCAAGCTCCACTTCTTTTTTTTCATTCGGATCAATAAATGGAAGTCCACATCCAACATTTATGAAACCTTGATAAAATGGTCCAGCCATTGTTGATGTACCCTGAGCAATCAAATATGCGCTTGCCAAATTAGTCCATATATCGTCTGGGTGCATTAATCTGAATAAAGCAAATAATATTACACCGAAAGCTCCAAATAAAGAATACCAAAAAGGTGTTTGAACATAATGAAGGTTGTTTATATACTTTTTGAGCATGTCTGGTTTTTGTCCCCTGGAGACCGAATAAAAGCATCCAGATTTAATCGCAGACCAAATGTGAGTGCTTGCTATCAGTAGGATTGAGAGGATTATATAAATAACTGTTTCCATTATTTTTGTGGTTTGTTAATAAATAGTTGATAAATTTTTTCAAAAAATTTTCAAAAACTATTTGGTTTTTATTGAAACCTTTTGTATATTTGTAACGTATTATCTAAAAAATACACAAAATGGTTAAAATTGCAGAGAACAAAACCGCCCAATTAAAGGCGGTTAACAGGAATGTTATCCAACTTCGTAATGGATTTATTTGCTTACCAAATGGTAAGGCCGACAATTATTTGATGGCTATGTCTGTCGTATCCGAACTGATGCAGTTCGGATTTATCCCAGATCAATCCGCAGTTGATAATTTAAAATCAGCTTCAAAAGAAGATATCACAAGGTTTCACAACGAAACAATTACTTACCTTAAGTACATAACTGGGTCAAATAAAAACTATCGTCCATTCTGGAAGAACTTTCCAGAAGATGTTATTGGTATGTCCGATGCAGAAATGTGGATGCACCAAATTGTTAACTATTGGACAAATGGTGCATATGAACCAAATGAGTGGACCAAAGAAAGAGCAGTTGCTTTTGAGCAACCAAAGTACACTATACTTACCGCTGGTGATGATGATAGATTTTACAAGGTGTTTACAGATCTTGTATCTGTTAATCAATCATTAACTCCAGATGATATGGAAATTGTTAAGTGGTTTGTGGAAAGCAACACACCACTTATTTTCCCAGAACAAATCCCTTTCAAAGAAAACCTTTGTACACTTGCCTCTATGGGTCTTGATGTTCCTGTAAAAACAGTAACAGATGTGTTGAGAATTGCCGTTGGTATGTCTGGTGGTGATATTTCATTACCAAAAGTTCCAAGAGCTTTTAAAAAAGGAAGATATGGTTCCACAACAAAAAACGTGGAGCGTGATAAATTTAAGTTTAAGAGTTTCTCTCGTTCAGAGAGAAAATACATTCTTGGTTTACTTGAAAAAACAAATTGTGATGCTGCTGAGGCAACACTTAAAGCGCAACGTTGGGTAAAACTTGGCCACTCACTTCACGTAGGTGAATATGCTAAGAAGTTCCCAAAAGCATTCGCTTTATTTAATGCAGTGCGTAACGAAAACGTACAGTCTTGGTATGGAAAATTGACAGACGCATTTTCTTCTTCTTTGGAAGAAGGATTAAATATTCTTTCTCAAAGACCTGGTGAGTTTGTACGCAAACTTGACTGGTTACTTAGAACTGAAACTTTTAGTGCAAACAAAAAAGTTAAGGGAAATATTTTGAGTAAATACAATACCAAGAAACCACATATTGCAGAAGCTTTTAAAAAAGTTTCTCTTAACGAAAGAGTTAAATTGGTTTTGAACAAATTCGAAACTATTGCGGCAAAAGCGAGCAACAAGGTTTTGTACGAAGTGTACACACATTTTGAAGGTCGTTACCAAGAAAAAACTGGTAGAACCATTATGATTAAAGGCGCTAGAAAGAGAACTACTCTTCCTAATCTACCAGCTATTTCAGCGGAAACTATTGAATCAGTACAAAGAGTTATTGTAAAGACTTTAATCAACAAATTTGCATCGCTTCCTAAGTTTGGAAAAGTGTATGTAGACCCAGAGTTGAAGAAAATTCCACTCCCTACAAACATGAGGTCAATGAGTACTTCTTTGAAACCAGTGATCCGTGGTTCACGTATCCCTGTTGGTAACCAAAACGCAAAAGTGCTTAGACCGTTCTTGCATTTTTCCAAAGATTCAACTAGTATGACAATTGACTTGTCAGTTATTATGGTTGGTAAAAAGAATGCGGTTTGTGATTGGAGACATCACAAGATTGAAAAAGATGTGGTAATTCACTCAGGTGATTCTTTTGGTAGAAGAGGTGATTGTGCAGAATATGTCGATATTGATGTAGAAAAAGCACTTAAAGAAGGTTATAAGTATGCGCTGATTCAATTACATAATTATAACAGAGCTCCTCAATTGAATGAAAACAATCATTTTGGTGTTATGGAACGAGAGTTCCCAGAAAAGAATCAAACATGGCTGCCTTCAACTATTGCAAACTGTAGTATTGTAACTGTAAAGAACATTACAAACTGTGCTATAATTGATCTTGAAACAAGAGAATATATCATGGTAGATGAAGACACCGAAAAAGGTTGGCTTAATGTCGCAAGTACACTTGACTTTAAATCTGTGGAAAACTACATACAGTTACCAAAAATATCTGTGCATGACTTGTTGTTGATGCATGTGGAAGCTAGAGGTGGTGAGTTGGTTGACAACAAAGATGACGCAGATACAAAATTAAACTTTGAAGACTTTTCTATGTCTTATGTGAATACACTTAAGTATATGGGAGTATAATTTTAAACATTAAAAACAAACAAGCAGATGGAAAAAACTATTAGAAAGACAGCTGTAAACAGCGCAAGCAAAGGCTTGACAAAAAACGTAATCCAATTCCGTAACGGTTTTGTAAATTTACCAAGCGCAAAAGCATCTAACTATACTATGGCAATGACCGTAGCCGCAGAACTTATGCAATTTGGATATATTCTTGAGCAGGCTGCAATTAATAATCTATCAGCCGCTTCGAGAGAAAATATTGTAGAATTTCACAATGAAGTCATCGTGTATTTAAAACACATGACTGGCTCAAACAGAAATTTCAAAGCATTATACTCTGGCTTTCCAACCCAAGTTATGGAAATGTCTGATGCTGAATTGTGGGTAAATCAAATTGTTCACTATCTTTCTAATGGTCGTTTTATTCCAAATGAATGGACCAAAGAAAAGCCAACAGCTTTTGAAAATTCAAAGTACACAAAAATTGTTGAGGGTAACGAGGATAAATTTCTGGCTATTTTTACAGATCTTGTATCTGTTAATCAGTCATTGACTCCAGATGATTTAAATATTGTTAAGTGGTTTTGCGAAAACGATGTGGAATTAAGATTCCCAGAACAAATCCCTTTCAAAGAAAACCTTTGTACACTTGCCTCTATGGGCCTTGATGTTCCTGTAAAAACAGTAACAGATGTGTTGAGAATTGCCGTTGGTATGTCTGGTGGTGATATTTCATTACCAAAGGTGCCTCAAAAATATGTAAGAACAAACCGTTGGAGTTCTCGTCAAGAATTGAATCCTGAGCGTGATAAATTTAAGTTCAAGAGCTTCTCTCGTTCAGAGAGAAAGCACATTCTTTCTTTGCTTGAAAAAACAAATTGTGATGCAGCAGAGGCAACACTTAAAGCGCAACGTTGGGTAAAACTTGGTCACTCACTTCACGTAGGTGAATATGCCAAGAAATTCCCAAAGGCTGCAAAGTTATTTAATTCAGTGCGTAACGAAAATGTGCAATCTTGGTATGGTAAAGTAAACGAGGCTTTTTCAAACTCTTTCGAGGAAGGTGTTAAATTACTTTCTCAAAGACCTGGTGAATTTGTGCGTAAACTTGACTGGTTACTCAGAACTGAAACTTTTAGTGCAAACAAAAAAGTTAAGGGAAATATTTTGAGTAAATACAATACCAAGAAACCGCACATAGCAGACTCATTCAAAAAATTAACCCTTGACGAAAGAGTAAGTTTGGTACTTGATGTATTTAAAATGATTGCTCCAAGAGTAAGCAATAAAGTGTTGTACGAAGTTTACAACCACTTTGAGGGCCGTTATGATGAGAAAACTGGTAGAACCATTATGATTAAAGGTGCTAGAAAGAGAACTGCACTTCCTAATCTACCAGCTATTGACGCAAAGGTGATTGAATCAGTTCAAAGAGGCGTTGTTGAAGCATTGTTAAGTAAATTTGCTGCTCTTCCTAAACTTGAAAAAGTTTATGTAGATGAACAATTGAAAAACATTCCAATGCCAACTAACATGCGTTCTTTAAACTCTTCGTTGAAGCCAACTATCAGAGGTTTGAGAATGCCAATCGGAAACACAGACTCTAAAGTAATCCGTGTTTATGTACATTGGTTTGACGAGCGTGGAGACAAAGATATCGACTTGAGCACAACCTTTATTGGAAACAATAAACAACCAATTGTGATCGCTTACACAAACTTGCGTAACGAGTTTACAACTCACTCAGGTGACGTAAGACACCGTAGAGGTGCATGTGCTGAATATATCGACATCGAAGTTGCTAAGGCACGTAAGGCTGGTTACAAATATGCAACTGTTGATATTAGAAACTTCAATGGTGGATCACTCGCATCAATTAAAGATTGTGTGTTTGGTTTTATGGAGCGTGAGTTCCCAGAGTCAAATAAGACTTTCTTACCTTCTACATTGGCAAACTCAATGAAGTTGGAAAGTTCATCTACTGTAACCCTGGCTGTGATTATTGATCTAGAAACCAGAGAGTACATTTATATGGACATTGATTCATCGTCTTTACCAGTTGCTGCTATGTCTGTAAAAGATACAGTAGCTGCAATCAAACCTTACACAGATGCGCCAAAATTCTCTGTGTATGACCTAGCGTTGCTTCATGCAGAAGCTAGAGGTGGAGAGCTTGTTGAAAAAGAAGAAGAAGCGAATACTGTCTTTAAGTTTGAAGAATATAGCCAAAGCTATATTGAAATACTTAAACTTATGGGAGTTTAATAAAAAGGGCCTTAAGGCCCTTTTTTTGTAACCTTTTTGTTCTATTTGCGTACAAGAGAATGTAAATCACTTAAAAATGAAAAAAGGTAAATGGTTGTTCTTTTTGTTTCTAATTTGTGTGGCTGTTAGTTTTGTTTGGGGTGTTGATATTTATTTTGACAATTGGCACAAAATAATGAGCGACCATGACAAATTTGAGCTTTATAAATATCCAGCTTTGATAGCGTTTTTGGGTGTAATTGCACACAACTTTCACAGTGTTTTCTATGAAAAAGACTAACAAAAAATATATTGCGACAAAACGAAAAATGCAACTTGAAGGGTATTGGTTTACTCAAAAAGAAGCTAATCGTATTGTTCGTGAAGCTAAAAAAATAGGATTTGAACCAATCCCTAAATTTACAAAAGATAAAAAGTTTGATGTAAAGAAAGTGGAGGGTAGCATTGATTTTTTGCACAAAAAAACAGAAGAGTATTTTAAAGTTGAAAGATACGAAATCAAAAACGCTGGTTTAAGCGTAGATGATAAAATTACAGATATTTTTTTCACTTTATTATTTAAGACGTGGTCGGAAGAACTTGAAATGCAAGCCGAAATGTTGTAAAATGACGATACCAAAAAATATTTTAAAAGCGCTTGGTAATCCTGGGATATGGGCTTACGTAAAAGAAAAATATTACAACGAAGCAATCAATTATCTTGACAAAGAACTCAATGAGTTTCACGATAAAAATCGTGGAGAGTTGAGAGTAGAATTCAAAGACTTCGACTATAAAAACGAAATTGACAAATGTGATTTCTCACACGAAGATTTCAAAGATGATGATGTTGTTATTGGTATTTGGAGAGTAAAAAAAGAATATCTCATACCAGATCTTGATGATTATGAAGGTATGGTGAAAGATAAAGATTGTAAATTTTGTCGCAGAGAAGATCCTCCCAAAAAAGTATCATTTGAAGGGTTGGTTGTTGAACACTATGATCACGACGGAGGTTGGCCAGTAAGAGGTTTTAAAGAAAAACAGTGGCTTTATTTAACTTGTCCAGGATGTGGACATCAACACTCATTTAATCACTTAGGTATTAGTAAATAAATGAAAGAATTTTTATCTATAGAAAAATTTCAAGAATTAAAGATTTTGTTTGTTTTACAAACAATTTTATTTTTTTTGCTATCAATGATAATTCATGTAAATAAGATTGAAATAAACTTTTGGAATTGGAAGGCCCTTTGTGTGTCAATTGGTATGTGGGCAACATGTTCAATAATTGATAAGAAAAAATATTTTAATTTAGCCACTTTTACTATCACTGGAGCATTTATGTATCTTTGTTGGTGGTTTTTGTTTTTGGTGTTTTAACATGGATTACGACAAACAAATAGAAATCATAAGAGAGCTGACTCACAAAGTGGAGCCTTATAAGGTAACTATTCTTACTGGAAAAAATGGTTCTGGTAAATCTTTAGTGCGTAAAATTCTCAGTGGAAATATCAGTAAAAAGTGTGGAACAGACATTGCGCACACAGTGGCCGCAGTTTCTATGGAATCAAGATCTAATCGAAAATTTGATTTTAGCGCATTAAATTCAGCGGGTATTGATGATCCTGAAAACCCAACTGGTTTAGAAAGTCTTCATAATCTGGACATGATTCTTGGGTCTTTTACAAAAGACAGCCCAAGATATATTGTAATTGATGAGCCTGAACTTGGAATGGGCGAAGAAATGGTTGTTGCTTTTGCAAATAAGTTAAATTCTGTTTTTGAGTCACTTCCAGAGGGTTGCCTGGGTGTAATGATTATCACACATAGTCCAACAATGATAAGATTGTTAAAAGGAGAATTTGCCAACATGGAAGGTATGACTCGTGAAGAGTGGCTTAATAGAGAAATTATACCCACTGATTTAGAGCAATTTAAGCAGGATTCTCTAGGTCTTTGGAGAGCAATACAAAATTATTCGAAAAAAAATTAAAAAATACTTGCTATTTATTGTAAATAGTATTATATTTGTACTCATAAAGTTCTTTTACGTATTTTTAAACAAACTAAAGCAGGCCATGTGTCTAGTTACTTCTATCTCTTGAAACGATTTTACTGTCACGATTTCCAGCTTTACTTTGTTTTACAGATATTCAAAATATTGACGGCCATCTGTTTTCTTACTTCTCGCCCGTAAGGGCATTCAATCCATAAATGAAAACGCAGAAGCAGAATTTCCGTCTTTGTTATTGGAGGCCACGTGTCTACTTACTTCTACTTTTTTTTTGGTAAAAAACATTAGTGTCACAATTTCCTCCTTTGTTATTTTAAACGGCCATATGTGTAGTTACTTCTATTTGCTTATAACAAAAATTTACTCACATAATTTCCGTTTATTTTTTATTAACTGGCCATTTGTTATAGCTACTTCTCACAATTTCTCTGCAAAAGAAAAACCATACGCTAGCAAGCTTTCCAGTTTTTTGTTCTTTAAACATATTGCAAATTTAAGGCTAAACGGCCATGTACCCGAAAAGGTCAGTTACTTCTACTATTCATAAACAAGAGGCGATTCTTGAAGAATGGGACACTGTTACAATTTCCGCTTAAAGATGCAATTTTGAGGTCGTCTCGACCAAAACAAACACCCAACGTTAACCACAAGACCACGTTGGGTTTTTTGTTTTTATAATGTAACCTTTATAATTTATTTGCGTATAAAGTAGTATGGAAGAGTTTGTTAAAACATTTAAAGACACTGGCCCTTGTGAAGTCGATGTACAAAAAGTTGTAGATTCCTGGAACGATAAAATGTCTATTTCTCAATGGCAAAACGATTATAGATTAATACAGCTTGTCGAATTATTTAAAGAAGAAGCATTCAAATTAACAATCACAAAAGATCAAGCTTTAGAAATTATAAGTAAAGCCAGACTTCTCCCAATACAAAGTGATATTTTTAAAAGCGGGATCACCTGGAGAAGTGAATCAATGATTTTGTCAGAAATAGAAAGATTCAAAAACATTCTCAAAGAAAGTAAAGTTTCAGAAGAAATAAAGGTAATTAAATCTGTAATTACCGAATATGAAAAAGCTTTGACACACAAGTTGGTAGAAACAATTGAAATTAAAATAAGAACACAGGGTGCGCCATTAGTATTAGATACTCCTGCGACAATACACAGGTCCACAAAAGACACATTGGTTTTTGAGGTTCATTTAAAAAGTAAAGACTGTATTATTGATGGTTTGTTTGGTGGTGATGGTGAGGCTCCAGGTTTTTATATTTATGCCACAGAAGATTCAACAAATCTAAAAAAAGGCAAAGAACTTAATGAGTGTACAGGTGTTGAGTTTCCAACATTAAAAGGCTGGGGTCACTTCTGTGCAGATTTAAGTAAATATTCATTAAGGGTTTGTTTTCTAAAAAAATAAAAAATGTCAAGTACTAAAAAACCAGAATGGAAAAGATCTCACTCCGATGGCTCATACTATGTTGACTCATGGAGCTCAGATAGTGAAAAATATCTACTTAGAATAGTTCGCATTGAAGGTGAAACTGATAAGTGGATAGTGGACGTTATGGGTCTTGAAAGGTTTTTGGTTATTGATGAAGTTGAGGTAGAAAATGTTAAAACCCTAGCAAAAAAATATCTTATCCAGGTAATTGAAAAAATTTATTTCACAATGGGTATGAAAACCAAATTAAATATCAATATATCATGAGCAATCAAAAGAAAGTGGCTTTAGACAACGCACTTAATGCGTTGTTCCTTCAGGTAGATGCAAGCATAGCCAAAGACATACAAAAAAAGGTCATAGAAGCCTTTCAAGAAAAAAATGTGGCTGGCTCAGATTTCTATTTGGACGAAGAAAATGCGTATCAAAGATTAAATGAAGAGTATGAAAAATATCACACTCTAATTGTAGCATACGATTTTGATAACACAGTGTTTGATTATAACAAAAAAGGCATTGAGTTTCCTGATGTAATCGGATTATTAAAAGTGTGCAAAGAAGTTGGTTGTCACCTTGCAGTTTTTACATCTGACGACGAAGAACGTATTCCTGAAATTAAAGCCTATCTTGATTCTCATGGTATACCATATGACTCAATAAATGAAAACCATGATTCCATTAAATTTAATGGAAGAAAGATCTACTACAACATCCTTTTGGATGATAGAGCTGGGCTACCATCTGCTTTTAGAATACTTTCTAGAGTTGCATATGGTGCCAGGATGAAAAAGGCTCAAATAGGAATGACTGACGTAGCCTAATAAAAATGGAAAGTAGTCTTATCTTAAAAAAACATCCGATAATTATGCTTCCTACTCACTCACCGAGTAAGTTGCGCTTAATTGGGGTTATACCTAATTTAAAACTAGAATATGGCAACTTTCAAAGTGGTGGTGGAGAAGGAGCTTTCGTAATAAGCCCACAACATTTATATATTTTATCAGATGATAGAATAGAATCAGGTGATTGGTATTTAGCAACTGATAACAATGAAATACTTAGAAGGGGACCTTATCCATTGCAGATACCTGAAATATGTAAAAAAATAATTGCTACAACTGATCCTTCATTAAAAGACAAAGCTGGATATAGTGATTTTGATTTTCCCAAAGATATAAAACAAGAATTTGTGAGTATATTTTTGAAAGAATATAATTGTGGGAACATTATTAAAGAGGTGTCGATTGAGTATGAAGAAATAAATAAAGTTAAAACTTGTGTGGGAATGCAAAGTTCCCCAACGAATTTAAGATTGTTGGTTCCTTCTTATGAAATGGTAGGCAAAATAGTATTAAAACTTGATTTAGGTAGTGTAATTATCAATTTTGCTAATAATGAAACAATAGTATGTGCAGCCAACTGGTACAAAGAACTACCAACTCCTGTGTATAAACCAAAAAATATCACTGAAGGCATTGTGTTTTGCGGCCATAGTCATTTAATGTGCTTGCATCAGATGATCGCAATGACTGGTAAAAGACAATGTGAAGCTGGGCCAGAAGAACAAGGTTTTATCACAAGTTCAAACAGATTTGTTGACAGAGAAGAAGCAGCTAAAATTGCTTTGGCAGCTGGGCAAATAAAACAATTGACTTACAGCAAAAAAGATTTATATAGTGAGGAGTTATACAAATGATTAACCTTAAAGAAAGAGACGGTAAATGCTATATTTCATTTTTTCAATTGAGAAAAATGGGTTTTGATTATCCTGAAAAAGGTACTCCAGTTTTTACTATACTTGGCTTTTACGCACTTGAAGATAATGAAAGGCATTTAAGGTTTCATGAAAAGCGAGAAGGCTGGCCTGGTGTTTATTTATCTCCACATTTATCAGATATAGGAAAAGTATATAGAGACAACGATGTTGTTTATTTAGAGCTAACTCCAAATCTATTTCAATACAAACCAATAAATCAATAACAAATGGGAATAGTATATTTAAAATGCAGCCACGGAAATCTCGTTAAAGATTGTCTTCAATGCGCAATTGAAAAAGATCAGGTAAAACAATTGGTCTACGATCATATTAAGGAAAATAAAGACACTCGCACTCCAATATTGCGTGGGTGTACTGCTGCAGAACACGGTGGTTGTTTTTGTACTGGCAGATGTCAAGAAATTGTAGGATATCAAGACTAAAATACATATGAGCAAAGAATTAAACAAACAAGTCGAATACAAGGGTCACAAGATTAATATAAAAATAGATCTTGACTATCAGGGAAAATCCATGAAAAACCTTGCCCCTTATTATGAGGTTATAGTAAATGACATGGGTAATGGCAATTATTATATAAAATATCATGTGAAGCCTGATGAACTAGAAGAAGAATTGTCTAGGATAGAGGAAATAACGAAAGAACATTTCGATGGTTTAATTAATTCTTCCAAATCTGAAACTGAAATTTTGCTTGAAAAACTTGGTTATAAATAACAATGTTTAAAAAATTTTCGTATTTTTGTCTACGTTTATAAAACAATAAAAATGGATTTTAAAAGCTTAGGAGACTGGTGTAAATGATAATTTATATAATTTGTAATTTTCACCCATATTTATCTAAAAAAGATAATTATGGAAAATTATTACGTTTATGTTTATTTAAATCAGTTAAAAGAAGGTGAGTGGTATTTTAGTGGATATACATTTAACAATCAACCTTTTTATGTAGGAAAAGGAAAAAAGAATAGAGATGTATCACACTTATTTCCATCGCATTTAAAAAAGAAAACTCATAAAAATAATATTATTAAAAAAATAATAAAACAAACAGGTGAGATGCCAATACATATTAGGCTTTTTGAAAACATTACAAATGATAAAGCTATAAAAATTGAGGCTGATTTTATTAAAACATTTGGAAGAGTAGATGATGAAACAGGTATTTTAACAAATATGACAGATGGTGGAGAAGGTGTTAATAATTTTGCTGATAAAAATATTTCTAAACCATGGGCTAGAAAAAAAGTTTATCAGTACACACTAGATGGTGTTTTTATAAAAGAGTGGGAAAGTATTTGCAGTGTAGATATTGGTTGGAAACAACCTGCCAACATCTCTACTGCAATTAAAAAAAATGGAACATGGGGAAATTCTATTTGGTCTTATACAAAAGAGGAGTTTATGAAACCTCGAATAAAAAACCAAATGAAGATTACTTATAGCAATATTGAACAGATTGATAAATTTAGTGGAGAAGTAATACATGTTTTTTCAAATGCTTTAGATATCGAAAAAACTTTAAAACTAAGAAGCGGCGCAAGAAATAAAATTTACGAATGTTTAAGCGGGGTTTTAAAAACAGCTTATGGTTATAAATGGAAATTAAAAAAATAAAATATGAACTTTGAAACATTATCAGATTGGTGTAAATTTTTAGAGAAGAATTTCTCACCAGATATAATGATACCAACACTGCCTGTAATCATTCGTTTAGATGGTAATAATTTCAGCAAATGGACCAATGGTCTGAAAAAACCATTTGATGAAAATTTAACCAATCTTATGGTTGAAACTACGAAGTTCTTGGTTAAAGAAACAAATGCTGTAATTGGATATACCCAAAGTGATGAGATAACTTTGATATTATATTCAGATGATAGAAAAAATCTAATTTACAACGATGGTAAAAAACAAAAGATTACCTCAAAGCTTACATCTAAGTGTGTGAATTATTTCAACAAACTTCGACCAAGATATTTGCCAAACCATGATAAACTGGCCGATTTCGATTGCAGGGTTTATCAAACTCCAACACTACACGACGCATGTGTTCAATTACTTTGGCGTGAAAATGATGCTACAAAAAATAGCATATCAATGCTTGCTCAAAGCATGTTTTCTCATGGGACTAAAGGTAGTGAGCTACACGGTCTAGATGGGGGCCAAATGCAAGACAAAATGATGCTAGAAAAAGGTGTTAATTGGAATGATTTGGAAACAAGATACAAGCGTGGTACATATGTAAAGCGTTTTGTTACTTCCAAACCATTTACAGTAGAAGAACTTTCGGAGCTACCTCCTAAGCACAAAGCTCACTCAGATCCTAATTTAATCATAGAAAGAAGCGTGATTAAAGAGATTGAGTACCCAATATTCAACAAAATAACCAACAAAGTGGATGTTGTGTTTTTTGGAGAAGAACCCAAAGTTAATTCAGTAATAACCGCTTAAAAACAAACAAATGAAAAAAATCAGTTTATTAATTTTAATCTGTCTTTTCTCAATTACTTCATGTAAAGAGCGAAAAGAACATAACACCAAAAAGAGTGTTAAAGTAAAAGTGTACAAGTACAAAAATGATGTCGTTGATCAAGATCCAAACAACGATTTTAGATTTTTGTATGTTATTTTAGATGCACTTGGAGATATTGACTATTATGATAGTCCGACACAAATAAATAGCTATAGAACAGTAAGTTGGTCAAGTGCTACAGCTAAAAGCCTGCCAGCCGTTTTACAAGATAAAAGCAAACTACAAGAGTTGGAAGAAAAAGAAGTTGAATTGGAAGAGTTTTCAGAAGAGATGCAAGCCGATTTAGCGGAAAATCCCAACGCAATAGTAGAAGAAGAACAAGAGCAATCTGAGTCGGAGTCTGAATCGGACTCTGATGGTGATGGTGGAAGTGATAGTGGAAGTGATAGTGGAAGTGATGCTGGCGGCGGAGATGGTGGAGGTGGAGATGGCGGTGGTGGTGGCGATTAACACAAAACCAATGAAACCATACTTGATACTTGATAATCAATTAACTCCTGAACGATGCCAGGAGTTAATTGATTTGTCCGAAAACAAAGGGTATGATGAAGCTGATATTTCATTTCAGACTGGAGCTAAAATGAACAAAGAATACAGGAACAATGAAAGGTGTCTGTATACCAGCGAAGATTTAAGAGTTGAACTTGAGGCTCTACTTGCCCCATATGTATTTAAAAAACCACAAGAGTTTCTAAAAGTTTCTGGGAGATTTAGGTTTTATAAATATAATCCATCGCAAAAGTTTAAAAAGCACCGAGATGAAAGTATCTTAGAAGAAGGTGGAATTTCTTTGTGCACGGTGTTGTTTTATTTAAACACACCTGAGGAAGGTGGGGAAACAGCTATTTATGATCCCGAATTTGAAAAACCAATACTTGTTAAAGCAGAGCAGGGCAGAGTCTTAATATTTGACCACTCAATAGCTCACACTGGAGAAGAATTAAAGAAAGGTCATAAATACATTCTCAGGACTGATTTTATTTATAAAATAAATACACCCGATGTTTAAAAAAACGGAAAATACATATAAGTATGTTTCGTGCAATATTAATTACTTTAATAGTCTTATTACCATGTTTTGGCAAATCTCAATCTAGGGTTTTGAAAGATCTCCCAGCACTAAACACAAACCTTACTACAACATTCACAAAAAAACAAAACCTTTTTTTCTATAAATCATCTGGTTTTAAATTTACTTTAAAGCCAAATATTGATGCAGGCTCTATAAATAAAGTTATACAACACCATGAAGGTTCTTATAATTTTGTTGGATATGAATTTAGAGCAAAATATTACCTTAGTAAAAAAGTTCATCTTATTTTAAGAACCAAATACAATGGATCTAATACTGTGGCCTCATTTGGTGTGTGTTTTTTTATTCATTAATTGAAACCTTTTTTTGGTTTTTGCGTATAAATCATATATGTCTAAATCTAAGTGAATCAAGCCGAATACGAAAATAGAATTAGAAGTTTAAATATACATAAACGCAAGTACTCAAATGCTTTTTTGTATATTGGTATTTTTATGTTTTTGTTTATTGGTGTCTTTGATAATATTTGGAGTTGGAAGGACGCACTGCTTGTAATTACCATACCAGTTTCACTTTGGTATTTAATTTGTAAATTCGTGTTTAAAAAAATTAAATGAATAAAGAGATTGATCCATATATTATAGAAAAAAATCGTTTGTTTGCCAAGCTTATGGGTGGAAAACCAGTGGGTAATGGTTTTGAGTTTTCTACTCCTCCGATCACAACTGATACAAGCAGATTATTTCACATTGAAGATATAGCTTACCATTCATCTTGGGATTGGCTTATACCTTTATGGGCAAAAATGTGCGATAAGCGCAATTTAAAAAGTGACCCTCAGGCTGTCGAAGAAATTACTTTAGCAATATGCGAGAACAATGTGTATAATGCTTGGAAGATTATATCAGAAAGAATTCACGCTAAAGTGTGTCCACAAAAAATAAATGGCAGTTGTCCACTCCACAACTTACATTGCTCTTATCCTGAGTGCGAAAAAGAAGAAATATGAATTTGAGGAAAGGTAAGAAGTTGGTTTTTAAAAATAGGACCGAAACAATTTTGAAAGCCAGCAACAACAGAGTAACTGGTGTTGTACTCACAGATAAACAAGAATATTCAACTGATTTTATTTGTAGATGGCTTGAATTTGGATTTGTAAAATTAGAAAGTTAACATGAAAAAAGCAGACCAAGAAATATCTAATTTTATGTGTGGTTTTATAAACAAAAATTGGGGTAAAGATATAGCCACACAATCAAACATGACCAAGCAAGATTTTCTATATAAAATAAAAACGGATACCGAGTTCGCCTTATCCAATTTTGTTCATCTAGCATCTAATGGTGGCCCTTTGAAAAAATTATGGGTTTACATGGGACCACCAGATGATTTTTCTCAAGTGTATTCTATTAACAACAAATATATAATGATAACAAAATCTTTGTCGAATTTTAAATACAAAGCAAGATTTTGTGAAAAAAAGACTAAAGTTATTACATATTTTGAATGATTATGAATGTAAATAAAGAAATCGCTCTCAGGGTTAAAAAGTACAGAGATAAATCTGGTTATTCTCAAGAAAACATTGCTGACATGATTGGTGTAAGTAGAGTAAACTACGTCAACATGGAAAGTGGTAGACAAAATTGGAAAACAGACTACATTTATACACTTTGTAGAATATTCAATTGTAAACCGACAAACCTATTTCCACCAATTACCCCAGTTGAAATAAAAAGCAAAGTAACCAAAAGAAGATATGTGGTTACCAGAGCCAGCAGGAGATTTTTAAAAATATAAGTTTTGACAAAGATTCCTAAATACATAAACAAATATGGCGATGCAGATGTTTTGTACGCTGATAATGGAGCATACGAAGACAGTAGATCGAAGCGATTTGTTTCTTTAGATCTTGTAGAGTTATCTTGGTACAAGGTATGGTGGGGAAGTGCATCTAGAGCATACGGTGAAACAAGATTTGAACACAACATTTTGGGTCTCAAAGCCGCAGAAGAATTCTTCAACAAAAAATGCTTGGAAGTGTTTGATAATGATAGGTATCAGCTTAAAAGGCAGAATAACTTGGCCAGGGAGTATAAAAGATTAATGAAAAGTCTAGCAAAAAGCTAGACTTTTTGTTTTTTTAATATTTTTTTATTAAATTAGCTGTGTAAAAACACAACCTATGAAATACGAAACACTTACTCTTAATTTTGAAGAAAAAATAGCACTAGAAAAACTATTGAAACATTGTTTAAGCAATAAAAAAGACACTTTTGTTAAAGACGAAGAAATGATTTTTATTTTATCACATCTTCAAAACAAAGTTTCTAAAAACATTAAAAACTGTGTAAAATTGAATATTGATTAATGAAAAAAATAAGCACACTATACAAAAAAGATCCAAATAATTTAGCAAGAGTTATTGATGAAGTAAACCCAGAAAATGCTTGGGTTTTTGAAGTTGATGCTATAGCTACAAGAAAATTTGATGGTATTGCGTGTGCTATTATGGATGATATTGCGCTAAGTGAATCTGGCGTGATTCTTTCTAAAAATCTTTATAAGAGATATGATGTAAAAAAAGGCAAAGTTGCCCCAGACGGAGCAATACCTTGTCAAGAACCAGATGCAATTACAGGACATCATCCACACTGGGTAAAATGTCACAGATCGGATCCTAACGATAAATTATTTTTTGAAGGTTTTGACGCACTTGAATATAAAGAGGAAGGTACTTATGAACTTTGTGGTGAAAGTATCTCTACAGAGAGATTTAAGGCCAATTTTAATGTAGAAAAAATACAAGGGCATAAGTTAATTAAACATGGCAGTTATGTTTTCCCTAATATTTCAGATTTATCATTTGAAGGCATTAGAAAATTTTTGGAAGAAACCGATATTGAAGGGATTGTCTTTTATCATCCAACAGATGGTAGAATGTGTAAAATAAGAAAAAAGGATTTTGGTATTAAAAGATAATAATATGGAAGACATGAAAAAAAATGTCGAAGTAATTAAAAACATTTTCGGAAACAGGGATAAAATAAGGTTTTCCGAACTAAACATTAGTAAAGAAGAAAACTTCAAAGCGTTCCAATACATGGAAAAAGAGTGCATGGTTTCAACGCATTTTGAGGGTGATAAAATATATGTCAAACGTGAAACATTTTAAAACAATATGTCATTAGTAGTGGTAGATGTAGAAGCCGATGGACCAATTCCTGGTAAATATTCAATGGTGTGCTTCGGCGCAGTAGTAGTTGAAGAAGGTTTAACTAAAAAATTTTATGGCAAGGTAAAGCCAATTTCAGAAGAGTGGGTGCCAGATGCACTTAAAGTTTCTGGTTTTTCTAGAGAACAACATTTAGAATTTGATGATCCAAAAGAGGTAATGGAAAAATTTGCTGAATGGTTAAAAACAAATGTCAAAGATCAACCAAAACTTATAAGTGATAATAATGGGTTTGACGCAATGTGGATGACATATTATTTTCATTTTTTCACTGGTAAAAATCCATTTGGGCATTCTTCGAGAAGAATTGGGGACATTTATTGCGGAATGAAAAGCGATATGAGTGTTGGAAGCGATTGGAAAAAACTAAGAAAGACTAAACACACGCATCACCCCGTAGATGATGCCACAGCTAACGCAGAAGCACTTCTTGCCATGGGAAAAATGGGGCTTAAACTTTTCAAGTAAATTTTAATTTGATTTAAGCGTACAATAAACAGGCTCCACAACAATTCTTATTTTTTGTATATCTGAAGACTCATAAGTGTTTTCGCCAAATTCAACTGAAACCAGTTCTTTGACGTGAATTGTCCACGTTTCTGTGTTGAATCCAGTGGGATCAAGAATTTTTATATCAAAAGAAAACAACACCATCTTTTTTGGATCTACAATCTCTTTCTTTGCGAACTTTGCTTTTTTGGCTTTACAGAACTCCACCATTTTCAATACGCCCTGAGATGGTGTGTGAGCATAAGTGTCAATAATCTCAAGCTCTAAATTGCCCCAAGTATAATTTGTTTTGCTATGATAAGTCAATGTAGGCCTTGACACCTTTTGAATTATATATGGTTCTATTTCAAATTCTTTGGGTAATTCTACCAAGAATCTGTTTTTTAATACGGGCTCAAAATCCCCTGGTTGGTTTAAATTTGTCATGGCTATTTATTGATAAGTATTTCTAAATAAAAAAATTGGAAAAACTTAAAAAAAAACTTATCTTTATACTTGTTAACATGAAAAAAGCAATAGTAATTCAAGGTGGTGGTTCTTTCGGCGCATTTACAGCTGGAAGAGTTGTTAAAGCAAACAAGGATTATGATGTAGCCGTAGGTTCTTCTACTGGGGCTTTAATAGCTCCGCTGGCCCTAATGAAAGAATATGACCAGCTACAACATAGATATACCAACACTTCAAATGACGATGTTTATACTAAATACCCATTTTGGAAAAATGGTGTGCCAAAAATTCACATGGCTTTGTGGGCCTGGATAAACCAGAAAAGGGGTTTAACAGATAGCAAACCATTAAGAAAAATGCTCAGAGAAACATATACTGAAAGAATGCATAAGGATATAGTACAAAGTGGCAAGGAATATTATGTGACAGTTTGTGTATTGAATTCTCTGAGAACAGCATCTCAATACGTTTGTTCAAGTGATTTTGAAAATAATTATGAAGATTTTTGTGACCTAATTTGGGCATCTACATTAATCCCAGGGCTATTTGAACCATTAATGAAAGAAGTAAGCTTGGTAACAAATATCACTCCTGGAAAAACAGAAAAGACAAATGCGTTGGTAGAATTAGTTGACGGTGGCACTGTTGAAAATCTTGGTCTTAAAAAAGCTATAGAATTACAATGTAAAGAAATTGATGTATATATGCACACAGTAAACGCAACTGGTTTTAAAGAACCTGGGAAAAACTATATTCACAATTTAATAAGATCTATATCTATTCAAAGACAAGAAGTAATTGAGAACGACATATTTGGTACCAAGATACCTGATGACACAAAGGTGTACATGCATTATTTGACATTTAAACCAAAAGGTGCTAGTGTATATGATTTTAACAAAGAAGTGATGTCTAATTGGTTTGTACAAGGTTATAACATGTAATATTATGTCAATAGAAGTTTTAAAAGTTGACGAGTGGTTATTAAAAAAACAAAAAAGATCTGCTGCCACACTTCTTGAGCAGTTACACAGTTTACTCAAAGATATGCAAATACAGCATGAAGCAAGAAGGCCGTATAAACCTTTTGGTATTAGTGAAATAAAATCAAAATAGGTGCAACCTTTTTTGCTTTTTTGCGTATAAAATTAGACAAATTGATGTTAAATGTCTGGTTTACAACGAATTTTAAAATTACATGGTTCCATGACCATACTTGGAAAAGACAACAAAAAAGCTGTTTGGGTATGGGACTATGCCAATAACATGGCCAGGTTAAAAAGCGAAATGACCAGAGCAGAAATTTCCGCTAGCGCAAAAGCTAAAAAACAACTTGAAAAATGAACGATCATCTTATCATAAAAAACTACAAAAAAGTAGAAGGGTTGAGTTGCGATATAAGCAAACCAACAGAGATGCTTGCTAAGTTGTATTCGCAAAAGCAAGATCTTGAACAGCGAATTTTAAATTATGAAGATGTAAGAGTTGCTTCTACTAGAATCAATGACATTGCAGATATAGTTCTTGAGTATTTTAAAAATACCCCAGAATTACAGCATATTAAATTTTGTAGCATTCGTGTGGTAGAGCCTTGTGATACGGTGCCTCATTTTATTTTTACACACAACACAAATGATCTCGAACACATAAGATTTTTAGAAGGTTTAGAAACAGAATTCAAAGCGCTTGGAGAAAATTTTGATTTGAAATTTTCGTGTCCACGTATCATTTGGAAAAATTCAAATTATTTCCATGTAGTAATGGATAAAAAACCAAAAAGATGAATTACGACGAAATTTTTGTACCATGTGATGTTGCATTTCTCGCAAAAGAAAAAGGTTATCCTCAGGGTGGTCAAAGATTTGCAGACTATGTCCAAAAAGATGGTTCACAACCTTGGATAAATGTTTTTCAAGATAACAATGAAGAGTCTAGTATTGATTTTACAATTGAAGCTTCTGCGCCTCTTTATTGGGAGTTGATATCTTGGTTAAGAAAAAATAAAATAGGGGTAATAGAACTACCAAATGTGAATAAGTGGGTAATATGCACACACGTTGATGGTGAGGCAAAGGGTGCATATCCTCTAGATGAGGCTTTAATAAAAGCATTAAATTTTTTAAAATGAAAACAGAAGACAAAGAGTTAAAATACACTCTACAAAAAATGTATCCGATATTGGTTGATAGCGATGCGAACAACTTCAAAGCTGGAGACATCATATCAAATGGCAAAATGATAAAAATAGCCACAAAATCAAGCAACTTTTTCAATTTTAAAAATTGGGGGTATATTAAAAAAGAGCTTGTTCTTGCAACAGAGAGTTTTATTGGTGTCGGTCAATTAATGATTCAACCACACATATTTGAAGGACACCCTCATGATTTTGAAGGGTGTGAGATAAAAGAAGCTAAAACACCTTATGCGGCAGGACCAGAAGCACTTTTGATATTTGCCTCAACTGGACATGATTCAAAAGGTTTACCTAAAATTGGGAAAGAATTTATTGATTTATTCTTAAACAAAGATGGTGGAATAAAAGTTACAAATGTTGTTATACACAAAACTCACAAAGATAGATTCCAGGCACGTCTTGGCGCAGATGGCTGCGTAATTACAAAACCAGTATTTAAAAAATTCAACAAATCCAAGAAGTTCAAAAAATGAGTTTAAAAATTACACATAACTCTTTAAACGAAATTACTCTGGAGGGGAATGGTTTGGAATTAAAAGTCAAACCATCCAGTTTGTTTAAAAATTGTATTTCTCAAGAATCTCAATCTATTCTCGACGAAATGATTGAAGGTGCCTTTAAGAAAGCTCTTGATGAATTTTATGCCTCAGAAGAGTATGAACAAAAAGATGAAATTCAAACAAAGCAAATTGTTGTGAAACACATTAAAAGGATTGCTTTAATTGAAAGGCTTGCTTCTGAATTGCATTCTGATTCTGAGTGCATAGAGCTTTCAGAGACACAACAAGAAATAAGAGAGTTTTGTTTTACAGTTTGGAGGTATTCCAAGGAATACGGATTCAGACCTTCACAATCAATTGAACTTAAAGATGAGAACAAGTAAGTATAAATACATGCCCATTCTTGTCAAAACAGAAAGACTTGGAGCCCCACTTAGAATGGTGCAAGGTAATTTATTTGAAAATAATTTTCAAAACAACAAATGGGATCTTTATGACCTTTGTATTATATCTGACAAAGAAGTAACAAAAGAATCCAAATACGTTTTATCAACTACAATGAATATTTTGCCGATTGTAGAGGCGACAAAATTGGATATGGTTTTAGAATGCTCAAGCGATAAGACTTTGCGATTACCTCTCATAGACCCAGGTTTTGTTAAGCGCTACATGAAATATCATAACAACAAAAACTTTATCGAAGAAGTAGAGATTGATTATGAAAAATCATCGTATGATTGTGTAAAAATAAAAAACACAAGAAGTTTCAAGGAGGGATGGAGTTTTTCTGGCAGAGATCAATTAACTAAATATCATCAAAACAAAAAAATATGAAACGATTATTTTTATTTCTTTTAAAGAAATATTCTAAAACAGAAGAAGACAGGCTTGAAATTTACGAAGTGCTTCACCAAAAAGTTTGTGAGACATATAATGAACAAACCATTTTTGGCAATGTATACAATGCAAATGTTGAGTTTGTTATGGCTAACATTTTTATACAAAAAATGGTAAGACAAAACGATCAAGATGCGTTAAATATGTTGAGAAACGGTATAAAAGAATCATTTGATAGAGGAGTTAAACACATGCAAAACGACATTTTAAACGAACATTAAAAACATATAGCGGTATCTTCGGAGAGTGCGCCCAGCTTAGGACGCATGCAGGTGTTGAGGATGTTAAGCAGTCTTCAATAAGGTTCGAATCCACCAACCGCTACACTATATAAAAATGAAATTAAGAAAATATATTAATCAAACACCAGTATATCAATACGCAAATAAAGGTGGTTGTATTTTTGCGTATAATGTACACGCTGAAAACACTGAGTTGCATCTTATAGAAAGATTTCAGGGCCCTGGTAGGTATGATGGTAAAAGATGGGAGCAAATAATATTTAGTATTCACTTCATAGACACAGGATTATTGTGTACAAGTAAAGTTAAAAACACTTGCTATATAGATAATGAGAGTTTGTATACAAATTACGCTCTTGATCTAATGGAACATAATACTTATGAAGAGTATTATAAAACAGCTTTGCTTATTACAAAAAATAGGCTTAAAAGAAATATGGACAGTTTTGAAAACGCTGAAAAAGAATATAAAAAAACTGGTTATTGGCCATATCCATACCACTTAGATATAAAAATGTACAGAAACTCATATAATCTTAATAAAACAACATATGCCAGTATTGATGTAACTGAAAAAGACTTGAAATTTATAGACAACTACAAATTAAGCAATTAAAAACATGGCATTGGACTTAGATAAAATGAAAAATTTTCTTGACTCTGAAGAAGGACAAAAATCCTTAAAAGAGTGGGCTGAAAAAGATGCCAGGATTGATGCTATACATAATTCTCAACTTGAAAGGTTTAAGTATAAGTTTGGAAATAAGCTATCAGAGTTTATTGTCAAGGTTGAACAAAAATACAACTCAAATAAATACAGAGATTCTTGGTATAAAAGGGGTATAGAGCCACCAGAATCTCTATATTTCTTTTTATGTGATTATGCCGAAAAATATGGTAGACAAGCTAATGCCAAAGAGTGGGAAAAATATGGCAACACATTTACATCTGAATTGTATTATATTGATGGTTTCTTTTTTAATAAAATGAATGGCCAAGGCACAATTGTTCAAGTTGAACGTGGTGATGCTATACCAGAATTAAACACATCTGAATTAAAAGAATTTTTGCAAGAAATCATTGATGACAAGACTTATATTAACAACGATTATTATAAAAATAAAGCAAAGCGTTTGTTAAATTTAATAGATTAATAATGGATGATTGGCATTTATTTGTCTTTAAAAAAGGCAGAAAACATTATTTGGTTCCAGCTGAATCAGAAGAACACGCCTGGAAAGAACTTCAAAAGAAGTTGAGTTGGAACATAGAGATTGTTAAAAAATCTTGCACACTTTTAAAAATTATGAATTGCAATAGTGAAATTTTATCCCTAAATTCGTAATATGAGTTTAACAAATCTAGACAAAATAGAATCGGTTCTCGAACACATACAAAACGTACAAAGAAACTGTTACAAATTAGGCTTAAGATTAATAAAACAAGGCGAGGTTAACCTGGGAAGAATGCTTATAGCTAATGGGCAAATACATGATAATAGTAAGTTTAAGGGCATAGAGTTCGAGCATTTGTTTTACGGTGATTCTCTTTTGTCAGAAGTGGTAAAGCACCACGCCGCAACAAATCAGCATCACCCAGAAAGTTGGGACGGAATTCACAATATGCCAGAGGTGTTTGTTGCAGAAATGGTTTGTGATTGTGCCGCAAGATCAGCTGAGTTTGGGTCTGATTTAAGAAATTGGTTTGAGGAAATAGCTACCAAAAAATATGGTTTCACAATGGAAGACCAAGTTGGTAAATCAATAACCAGGTTTATAGATCTATTACTTTCAAAAAAGTTTAAATAATGGAAGGTCAAAATAATATTAAGTCTTTAATCGCCTATAAAATTAATTTAGCATTAAAACAAAAGGGTTGGAAGAAGCAAGATCTGGCTTTAAAGCTTAATAAGAGCTCTTCTGAAATTAGTAAATTTGTGAGCGGTAAACATAATTTTACAATAGACACACTTCACGAAATTGAAGAGTGTTTGGGTATTAATTTGCTAAATATCAAACACGAGTTTGTTGAATATTGTAAACCTTGTATGCCAAATAAATTTGTAAAAAATATAATATCGCATTAATGAGAAAATATCAGCCAGCTCATGGTCCAAAGGTGGACCTAGACGATCCAAAAACATATTACTATCTCCCAAATACAGCAAAAGAATTAGATAATCTTATGTTTGCAGAAATAGGTAAAGCGCTTGTGTACATGGATTACTTTAAGGATATGCGTAAATTTTTCCCAAAAAGAAAAAGAAAATCAGAAATGATTAAATTAAAAGATATGTTTCCAAAAAACAAAAGATTCGAAAACAGCGACAAGGAAATAGATTTAAACAACAGCGGCTACAATCAAAGGCAAAGAGTGTATAAACTTATACAGTATTTTGCAGATAACAGAAGACACAACTACGATAACATTATGTGGCTTAAAGAACAGGTTTTTTTATTCCAGGACGAAACAGAAAATATGTGCTAAACTTAAAAAACGAGTATCAATGATAACAACTAAAATTAAATTCCCAAAACCAACAGGCATAAAATGTAATATGATGCCATTTATACAAGGAGATAGTTCTTCTTTACCAGAAGAATACAAACCATATTTTAAAATTATAGATGAAGTTTATCTTGAAAAGGGTGAAGTTGGTTTTTTAACCATTGATGAAGGCTATGTAAAAAAAGGAAGCTCTCAACGTGGTTATAACAGTTTTGGTTTAAATAGAAATGTTCATATTGAAGTTGGTCGCTTAAATAAAGAGAATCGCTGGGGCGGATCATCCTGGGGAGGTAGAAGAAGTACCAGATTAAAAGATGAAACAATGGTTTTGATTTCAAACAACATATCAAACACTTGTCGTGTTTGGGATGTAAAGGACAGGTCTTATACAAAAAATGGAGATCTTAGTAAGCGTATTCACAAATACCCAGAAAACACTGGTGTGTTGATGAAAAAAGGCGAGGTAGCCAAGATAAGCATATTTACACCCCATGAGTGTATACCTCAAAACAAATCAGGGTATAGACAATTTTTCAGAATTGTTGGAAAAGGTGTAACTGGGCGTGAGCCTTATTTTACAAAAAACCCTTTGATATCAAGGAATAAAAAAGTAAATAAATGAAACTAAAAGATTACATAAAATACTTAAGTAGTATAAAAGAAGAACTACAAGATGTTGAGGTAAAAACACTAGCCGAAAACGGTTTGCTTTTAGAGCCAAAAGTTAAATTTGTTTTAAAAGACAAAACAGATGCTTTGAATATTAGCAAAGATAACGTTGATAACATAATTATCACCTACTAAACAAGAACATATGACTCCTAGAAATTGCCAAGAAGTAATTACTTCCATGATTGAAAAAATACCAGCAGATAAAATAGATTTTATCAGAGATCTAAACTGGAACTTTAAAGATGCTGGTTATAAAGCCCCAGAAGAAACTTTGCAATGGCATAGAACACAGCAAACACTAATGGCCCATATTCCAAAGCCAATTGAGGATTGGGAGTTTGAAATTCTAAGCATTTTTACAACCAGAAACATAGAAGATCTTAGAGCGGTTTTTAAAGCAAAATAACCAAAAAGCTTTCTATTTATTTAGAAAGCACAGTGGATATTTTTAAAGACATAAGCTCAGAAATACAATTGTTTTTTACTGGTCTAAACTGGACCTATATTTTTATCTTCATCATGGTGTTATATGGGATAAAATATAAGCCAGAATTTCATTGGTACAACAATCTTTTAGATAAATTAGGGGCCTCCAAATTTAAGGTGTGGATTGCTGGCATCGTTATAGGTATCATTTTTTGTGTTTTTAGACACCTAGACGGCCTACAACCGCTAAACAGTTTGTATGTATCAAGTTTAATGCGAAGTTGGATTATAGCCATTGTTTTTAATTCTTTGGCTAATTTAAAAATACAACAGATAGATAAATCAGAAGAACAAAAAAAAGATTAATATTTTGCAATTTTAAATATTTGGCTTATATTTCTTAATATGGCCAAAGTAAAATATTTGCATGTTCACAATGTTCTGGATTGGTTGGTGCTTAATGAGCTTTATTTTCTTGTTGATAAAACAAGACTCTTGATTGTGTCAGCTACTTGTTTTGAAGATATGAAACAAGCCGAGATTTCTCTAAATGAAATGATAAGTTTTTTTGTAAAAAATGTTTATAAAAAAGGTATCGAGCCTGATGAGTTAAACGACTTCGCCCTTCCAAATAATTATCAAAAAATACAAAATCCAGATGGGTATAATTCAAATTATTATAACAAGCTCGTGGATCTATATCATTCACAAGTGAGTTTGTTTAACTTTATTGTAGAGGGTGGATATAGGCAATTTTTAAAAAAACACCCCAGTTGGTAATTTATTTACCAGTTGGTTTTATTGTAACATTAATAATGGTAAAAAAATCTTTGTTCACTTTTGTTGTGGAATATATTGATTGATCACGGATTAGTTTTACCCAAGAATCCATAATTTTACTTACAGATTTTTTCTGCTCTTCTTTTTTGAGCCAATCCATTATATGGAGAACTTCTATGCCACTGTCTTTCATACTAAATTTTGTCCACCTTACAGTTAGTCTCAATCCATACTCTTGCGCCACATGATAATGGTTTATCTGGCGAATAAACCACTCTAGCTGCCTCTAGGCCGTCTTGCCCATAAATTATAACCTCGTTGGCATAATCGTTATCTTTGTAGGTTTTGCACGTTAATACTGGCAATTTTCCGCCTTTAGCATTAGTTTTTATGTTGTGTTGGTTTACATGGATTATAGTTTTCATTTGTATAGGTTTGCTGTTAATACAAAAATAAAGAAAAAATTGCACTTTTGATAATTTTATCCTAAATTTGTTCTATACACATAATATCGAAAATGGCAACAATAAAACTTGAAATTAAAACATGTAGAGAATGTCCGTTTTTTACAACAGCTAATCAATGGTCTAGTGATGGTTGGGATCGTATGGAAGACTGGATGTGCAAACATTCAGAGCCGCACAAGGAAATAGCTAGTTCTGTTGAATGGCACGAAGAAAACAAAATTGAGGTTCCAAATTGGTGTCCAATTAAAATATAATTAATTAAATGAGAAGAATATTAGTTTTAGGCGCTGGTATGGTAGGAAGCGCTATGGCAATTGATCTTGCTAAAAAATATCAAGTTACGGTGTTTGATAAAAGCGAAGAAGTTTTGTTTAAAATAACGCAAAAAAATCCAAACATAGATACAGCAACGAAAGATGTAACAAACAAAAAACACTTGGAGTTTGAAATGTTTCGTTTAAAACCAGATCTTGTAGTTTGTGCTGTGCCAGGATTTCTCGGATTTGAAACGTTAAAAACAATTATTGAATGCAGAATCAATGTTGTAGATATTTCTTTTTTTCCAGAAAACGCCTTAGAACTAAATGATCTTGCTTTGCAGTATGGTGTAACCGCAATTGTTGATTGTGGTGTTGCCCCAGGTTTAGATAACATGATACTTGGTTATGAAAACACAAAACTTAATATCACAGATTTTGAGTGTCTTGTTGGTGGACTACCAAAAGTAAAAAAATGGCCATTTAATTATAAGGCCCCATTTTCCCCAATTGATGTAATAGAAGAATACACTAGACCAGCAAGATATGTGGAAAATGGAAACGTAGTAATTAAGGAGGCTTTGAGCGATTGTGAATATGTTAATTTTGACAATGTTGGTACCCTAGAATCTTTCAATTCAGATGGGTTAAGGTCTCTGATTTACACTATGAATCACATAAAAAACATGAAGGAAAAAACACTCCGTTATCCTGGTCATGTTGAGCTTATTAAAGCCCTTAAACAATCTGGGTTCTTTGGCAAAGAGCCGATAATTGTCAAATCAAAAATGATGGGTGAACACAACTTTCCTCTTGAAGAAGTTTGGGTATCTCCACTGGATGTGACAAATAAGATATTGTTTAAAGAGTGGAGATTAGAAGAGAACGAAGAAGAACTTACAGTAATGAGAGTTACTATTTCAGGTACAGAAAAAGACACTGGTAAAAAAATAAACACAGTTTATCATTTGTATGATGAATTTAACAAAGAAACTCAAACATCATCTATGGCAAGAACAACTGGTTACACAGCAACTGCGATGGCTGAAATTGTGTTGTTTGATTTATTTCAAACCAAAGGTGTGTTTCCACCTGAGCTTGTAATGAACTCAACACCTTCTTTGTTTAATAAGGTATTGCAATATCTTCACGACAGAGGTATTCAATTAAAAGAACAAACAACCTATTTGGTTTAATATGGCACCCTCAGGATTTCATTTAGAAATTACAAGAATAAATTTAAGCAATTTTGTTTCAACTAGCGCTTCCTCGGATTTAACTGATTTAACTCCAACCAGAATTGGATCTTATTATTGTTATCAAACTAGCGTAAGAGTTGAAACAAAAAAGCAGGTTGTTGAAACAAAAAAACAACGTATAGCAAGAATAGCCAAGGAAAAGATGTTGGCAAGCTGGAAAAAAGAACAATTTAAAACAGATAAAATTAAACAGGTAATACAAGTTTGTAAACCACAACATAGGTTAAACCATAGTGGAAAAAGATATTGAAACCTTTTGTTTTTTTAAACGTATAATTTATATCATGAAATTAAATTACGCATACACCATAGATGGAAATATTATCTTCATAGAAGATAAAAGCGGCAATGAGTTTACAACAGTTACAAACTCAATTGAATCAGTATTGTCTGAAATCTCACAAGATCTAATTGAGGATGGTATAAGCGCTACTGGTATTAATAATTTCAAAGTTATTTACAAAGATTCCTATGGTAATATTGACGGTGTGCAAATTAACTCTAAAGGAAACTTTGTAAATTTTTATCATATTGGAGAAACAAATTACCAAGCTGCAAAACTAAAAGTCCGTTAGTATCATGGAAAATATTCAATGCACAAAAGTGAAATTCGCATCTCAAAAATATGCTGATTTCCACATACAAAAACACAAACTTGAAAATGATAAAAAGGGGCTTAAAGCCAGAAGTTATAAATGCAAAATTTGCCCAAACTCCTGGCACATTACATCAAAAGTAGAAAATTGTAAACTGATTGAAGACAATGAAGCTCTTTTGCTAAAAGTCGAAGAATTAAAAGAAACAAATCAAAGACTTTCTAATTTAAACCAAAAATTATTAAACCAAGAAAGGAAGGATCTTAGACAAGAGGCTGTTGTAGAAGTTCTTGAAAACAGCATTTCAAAAAAAGCAGAGGCCATTTTAAGTATGTCTAAAAAAATAAAAGAATTGACATCTTTTAATGATGCCCTTATTAAAAAAATTGATTCTCTCGAAGAGGAAAACAGAAATTTGATTTTTTCAAAAACACAATAAATTGTTTTGTTATGAGGAGATTGATAATTTTTTTATTCGGGTGGCTAAAATTTAATACAAAAACAGACACAGAACACACAAATAGAAACCACCCAAGAAATATCAAGCCTGGAGACTACGTGGTGATAGAATGGGACAAAATAAAGAACAAAATTGGAAGGGTAAAATGTTTAAATAACGACACTGTTACACAAAAACTTTTACTTGAAGTTAAGTGGAACAACCACAAAGAGGTTCCTGGTACTGACCCAACAGAGCAGTTAATTGTTGATTATTTTGGTTCACATTTAAAAAACTTCAACCTTCTTAATCCATTAAAAAAACAAGAAGAAGTAGAAGAAGAAACTGACGAATTTGATATTGCTAAATTACAATCTGATCTTAATAAGGCTTTAGACGCTCAAGAATACGAAAAGGCTCGTGAGTTGCAAAATAAAATAGACAAACTTGTCAATAAAAAATAAAATGAAAAAAAATCATCAACACGATTGCGATACTTGCACATACCTCGGAAGTGATTCTGAGTGTGATTATTATTATCATTATGATAAAACATATCCAACTCTGTCTACTCTAATTGCGAGATATGGCGAATTTGGCGATTATTCTTCTGGAATTGATTTTGTTATGTCAAATGTTAATTTGAACAAAGCGTTAAGGTTAGCGCACGAACAAGGGGTGTTATCAGATGAGGTAAGAAAGGCAATATTGAGTCGCCAATTTAATTGGTTTGAATATTGTAAAAAAGATTTAGAATATGCCAAATCTATAGAAAAACACTGGGAAGGTAAAGAGAGGTTTGTGTTAAAATGAAGAAGGAGGACCAAGAATTTTGCAAAAAATGTGGAGCTATCATAGGTGACCATTTAAACAATGAAATACACTACAATCACTTTAATAAAAAAGGAAAGCCAATCTGTATAGTTTGTGAACACAATAAACGAGAAAATTTAGCTGGCATTTCTTTTTATATAATAGTTTCTGCTATTGTTGTTGCATTTATAATATTAAAATTTTTAAATTAAAAACCCATGAAAAAACAAATAATACCAATTAATATTTGGGATGATTTCTACGAAGATGGATATATTCTAGAAGGCGAAAAACAAGAAACATATATTTATGTAGAGAGCAGCGAAATTGATCTCGATACACAGAAAAAAGCTCTCAAAATTCTTTTAGAACACGTTAAAACACAGATTAGTCTTCCTGGTGTAAAAATGTGGATGGAATTCAATGATTCTAAAAAGAAATATCCAAGTCTGGTTGGAACAGAACACGAATGGTGTTTGTTTCAGAGGTGGGAAATTAGAGTTGAAAACTTAACCCACAAAAGATTACACGGGCTTTTAAAAGAACTAAGGCAGGCAAAACTTTCTTTGGGTGATGCACAATTTAATATATATTCTGAATCTTAATTGAAACCTTTTTTATTTCATAACGTATAACAATGAAAAAGGAATGAAAGATTTAGGCAAATTCAAAGATGATATAATAGGGGCCAATTATGAGCTGCAAATATATCCATCAGCTAAAATATTGTCTGATGACCTAAAGTCTGTCTATAAGTCAATTAAAGTCGATTTTAACCAATTTAACACCAGTAATGATGGTGGGGATGTATCTGAAAACCCACCAATCGAAATTTACGAATATCAAAATTTCTTTTTACTTGAAAGGACTGATGGTAAAAAAGTTCTACTGGATGGATTTCGCAGGTTGTTATGGTATAAAGCACCAAATACACCAATTTTGGTCCGCACCTATAAACAATCAGAACTCACTCAGGTGCAAATTTTAACTCTCCTTGTAAACTTAAACCATTTTAAATTCTTTTCTGATTCATCTTACCAAGAACGTGGTTTTGGGCTTTTGCTTAAAACTGTGTTTGATATTGATATCACTAAATTTAGAAGCGCTTTCGATGCCTATCTTTCTTCTGAAGAAAAAAAGAATAGTTATGTTGCTGACATGGGTGAGAATTATGGAACAGAAAAAATAGAAACAATTAAAGAGAGAATTTTAAACCCATTGTTTATTGAGGATATGAAGTTTTTATCTGTTCTCAAAGAAAAAGGGTGTATGGTAAATTCTTTTTTTGGGGCTTTTTTATATAAAAGACGCACAGAAAACGATCAACCATTCGATGCTGATAAGTTTTTGTCTCTTCATGAAAACGATAAAGTGTTAGCTGATGTTTTGGAAAAATACAAAAAAGTTGGAACCAACTCATCTGTAAAAAGCCAGGAGGCCGTAAATAGAACAATGGAGATTTACGCCAATTACTTCATACTTATGCAAGGTGGTGTTGTTGAAAAAAGTTATGCTGAAAAACTACAAGAGTGCAAAGACATTAGAACTCAAATAAACAAAGACAAGGCTTGGATTAAGCTGACTGGAAGTCAAAAATACTACGAAACAGAAAGAGAAATGGCTAATGCTGGTGTGGATAATTTAGAGTTTAAATGTCTTGTTTTTCCAAAAGAAGAAAGTCCTTACTCCTATGGGAACCGTGGATCAATACCGCTTCAATATGGTTTAAATGACTTGGTTCGTTTTTTGAATAAGGAGCAAAAAAATTTTATGAGAGAAGAAATGGTTTTTGGTTTCACAGACCCAAACACTGGCGCTTCTTGGAGGGTTAGACACAATTATGGAGGTTATAATTCTTATGGTAAAAAATACACTTACGTAGAATACCAATACGATAAAAAAATATCCGAAAAATTCAATCACAATATTTCATCCATAAGATATGATATTGAGCTTTGGGTTAAAATTAATAACAACAAAGCATAATAGTCACAAAAAAAATGTGAAAACCCAGGATTTTATAATTCTGGGTTTTTTGTTTAAATTTACCATATGGAAATACAGGTATTAAAAGTGGATGAATTTTTGAAGTTACCAGAGTTGGTATATAAAAGCGCAGATAAAATAAGTCAAACTCTTAATTATTTTAGTCATTGCTATATTTCGGATGAAAACAAGCAAATTATTCACGAAGAATTGTCCAAGTTAACCTCTTTGATGTTGTTGATGCTTGATTATAAAATAAAGATACCATCACTAAAAAAATACAAAAAAATAAGCTGCGACGACACTCAGCCATTAGTTATAAAAACTTACTATGAGGTTTTTAATCTTTTTTTAGAAGAGGATTTACAGAGTTTTTATGAGGAGTTTAGAAGCTATTAGCAGTATCAAAGCGTTCTGTTTTTTCTATTTCGTCAATTGGAATTATATCACCATTACTCATATTGACTAGAGTAAAAGAAATAGTGTCAAAACTTTTTATGTGAGTTTTAATAAGATTCATTGACCTTCCAAAATAAGACACTTCATCTCCAATAAAAAAAACAAAACCATCCTCTATTCTTTCCGCTACGAATGTGATTTCTGGATCTATGAAAAAAAATTGAGCATCGCAGTTTTGCAATTTAATCCATTCATCTATTTTTAATATATTAATCACTAAAAGCTATATTTTTGTTTTTGTGAATGTGAAATATAAAATCAACATCTACTTGTATTTCAAATTGATTTGCGTTTGATACCACATAAACATCTCTATTATTTTTAGAAAAACCAATAATTTGATAGTAGTCGTAATCCCCGTCAAGCATTATTAAATCATCTATAGAGAATCTTAGACTATCCTTAATCCTTTGAATTACAAATTCACGTATCACTTTGAATTTGGGGCTTCTGCATCTACTCCATTCGTCCACCTTAAATACTTCTATCATCTTATTTTTTTAAAACGTAACGTGTGTGTATTTCCTTTACTTGCTCTGGTGTTAATGAGTAGTCATTGGTTACAATGAAATTGTCATTTTCCATTATAATAAAATGACCTCTAATTAACTTGCAAGGGTTCTGTTCTTTTTTGGCTAGCCATTCATCTATTTTTAGTATTTCTTCCATCTGTTGTGGGTGTTATACTTATTAAACCTTGTGATACTAAATCTGTAACGGTAAGTACTGGGGCTGGAACATTAACAATGGTTGTCCATTGAGACCAAATTGATACACCACTGCCACCTTTAACATCAATTGGTGTTAAAAATTTTGCTTTTTCTACAAGTAACCACTCATCTACTTTTAATACTTCCATTTTTACAATTTTTCTATGTAATTAATATATACGTCAAAACCTCTTTTTTCTGCTTCATCCCATATCTCAACAGTTTTCATGTCTGGGTGAAAATACCAGAGTCTATATCGACGCACTCTTTGGTTAATATATACATAGTATCCAAGAACAAACAATTTTCCGTCTTTTAATCTTATCGCATGTGTTGCATTATTTAGATCTTCAAAACCAGTAAACTTAAATTGTGCTGAATTTCCATCACCAAACTTAAGCCAATCATTTACTTTTAATACTTGCACTTTAATCTTTTGATAAAATATAAGCAATTAGTTTTAAAGTGGGTGTAAAAGATCCAGCGCCAAGCACAAAACCAAAAGCGTACCACCCACCATTATTGTTTGGGGCATACACAGTTACATCATCCCAAAAAATCATGCCCACCAAATCATAAAACATGATCCATCCATGCCATAAACCGCCCCAGAAACCGTATACATGACCCTGGACACACCCATCTACAATACCATTGTCAGCACATCCACCTAAAATAAGTAGTGTTAAAATGCTCAAAAAAGCTAGTTTAATCGTTTTTTTCATATGTTGTTATTTTAATTGTTGAAGATCCTGGCCCAAGTATTTCATCACATAAGCCAGATAAAATTATTTCTTGGTACCACCAAGAAGGGTATCCATTAAATGCCTTTTTAACTAAATCACAATTGTCATTCCACTCCTGTGAGTTTTTGCTAGACCTTAATAGGTCAATAACTTCTTCTTTATCCATTTTTGTTTTTTTTAATATTAATTCCATTATGTATGTGCACACTAGTTACATTTTGTTTTTTGTTTTTAAAAGAAAAAATAGTTAACCAACTAAACCACTTATTAACAAATGCCACAAGACGCAAAAATCTTAACGCATCTTTTTGATCTTGCTCAGTAAGTAAATTTTCTCCACATTTTGGGCATGGTTTATTTATAAAATCAACGGTGTCAGCAAATGGATCTTTGGTTTCATTTGGCACACTAAAATCACACTCTGGATTATCGCACTGAATCAAAATATCTTGTTCTATTTCTATAAGTTTTTTCATGTTAAAAGTTTTGAGCTTGTTCTATTGCAGATACAATTGTGCTTATTTTTGAATAGTACTTTGAGTTTATTGTTCTAAGATCAAGAGCTTCGACAATTTTGTCCACCGATTTGTCTTTAGCTTTTCTCTTTTTTTCATCATGCATTCTATCGTGAGGAGTCCCCATCTCTATCTCTTTTCTAACCATCTCTGAAAATTCAGAATAGGCTTTCCACATACATACATTCACCAAGTTTGAATCATTCAAAGCTTGACCGTATTTAAATCCAACCCTGTTTTTAATACCAGTTAATAGTTCGTTCATCTTGAACTCAACTCTGGCGTTTATTTCATTTTCTATTTCTGACTCACTCATTGATGTACCCTTTCTTTTTCTTCTTTAAAAATAATTGTTTTGCCATCTCTTACAACAAAATGATGTGTGATTCTAAAGCCAGTTTCGAAAAGCTGACTTGCGGTGTACACAACTTCGTATGGATCTGGAACTAGCGGCAATTTGTGTCCATATCGTCTTGAAAGTTTTTCTAACAGTATTTTAGGAAATAACTCATTCATCTTAAAGTTTCTTTTTTAATTTAAGAAGTTCAAAAACTACAGTTTGCACATTTTCCAAGTAGTCATCTCTAAGTTCGCTATGTCCCCAAGTGTCTTCGTCAAGAACCACAAGTAATTCTTTATATGCTTCTGACATTAGCTCTTTAGCTTTTCTTATTTTTTCATCTGCAGTTGTAGTGACACTCATGGCTTATAAATTTACTCAAATATACAAAACCTAGATAAATTATGCAAGTTTTTGTTTTTTTAAGTAGTTTACTTATATTTGTTAAATAATATAGTATGAGTATTTTCACAAGATTTAAATATTGGCTCAAAAAATTTGAATTTTTGCAAATTTACAATAGCCCTTTCCAAAGACCTAAGCTTATATTTCATTGTGGTAAAATAAGATATGGCACACCATACTTTTTCCCAAGAAAATGGGTGAAAGACAAAGAAAAACCTGGGCACTTAAAAGCTAAACCAAAAAAGATTGGCTTTGATTTTGTTGGACTTGGTTGGAAAATCAAATGGACCGATACAGATTATAGACATGAGTGGAACCCTATTTGGTCTTTTGTGTTTTTTAAATGGCAGATTTGTTTAAAGTTTAGTCACGCACATTTTTATAATTACTGGGAAGCATGGTTATACTATCATATAAGCACAGATCAAACAAAATCTAAAAAAGAAAGATTAGAACAATGCATTAAAGAATTCCCACAAAACTATACAGTATATTCTAATGGAAAAACATCACAAGTTGACTACTATCCTTTAATATTAAAAAACAAATGGCTAAAAAGAAAATAGAACCAGCCCCAACACCAGAAAAAAGAGTTCAGATGAGTTTTACACTGAAGAAAGGTGTACATGATAGATTTAATAAGCATTGTGCAGATAATTTAATCAATAAATCATTGTTTATGGAAAAGCTGTTAATTGATTTTTTTGATAAACTTGATTTTGCTGGAATGGAAAGAAGAGAATGACATGTTGGTGTTAAAAATAGATGAATGGTTAAAAATTGAGCGTTTAAAAAGAGGGGTGGAAAAAGACCTTTTTTTAGAACAATATATTGGTTTTGCTATTGCCAAAAAAGACGTATATCAATCAATAAATTGTGGTGATGCTGGATTGCTAACAGCTTATCTTCCAGAAAGAGACAATTTTGCAATAAAGTTCCCAGGTCAATGGCATACATTTCATGTAAAAGAATATTGGTTTTTAGATCACTTTACAGTTATCTGGGATTAATACTTAAAGTGTCTATATTTGTATAAAAAGAATATTTTAAATTTTTCGCTTTAACCCATACAATAATACAATCATCCATCCATGATGTTATTGTACATGGCAAATTATATCTAAATACATTTTGCCCAATACAAAAAACCTCAGAATCTTTGAGTCTTTGGGCGCATGTTTTACCGCCCATATGCATCAGACGGTATCTCGGTTTATCAATTCTCAACCACTCATCTACTTTTAACACTTCCATAATTTATAAATCATTTATTGGTATAAATTTTATAGCTGAGGAAAAAATATCTGGTCGAATTACAACGTGAATGTTATCTTTGTCAAATGCAACAATATAACCGCTATCAATATAGTTTTCACGATGTGTAGTCACGTTTTGGTCAACATAAAATCTTTTTTGGTCTTTTATTCTAATTGCTATTCTACGACTAATTGTGCAAAAAAACTGATACTTATTTTGGTTATTTAACCATTCGTTTATTTTTAACACTTCCATAGCAACAAATTTAATCAATATTTTGTATATTTGCTTCATGAAGACTTTTAAGTTTGAAATAACACTCACCGAAGATGATATATCTGGTGATGAATTTTGGGAAGAAGCCATAGAAAAAGATGGCACTGGTATCACAGATTTAACCCAGGCCATCATTCAAGCAATACGAGATAGTAATATCATGGCTGGCTCAACCAAAGGGGCTTCTGAGGTGGTAAAACTAATAAGTTATAGTGATAACGAAGAATAATATACAAAATGGAAAAGACAAACAAGCTTTATAAGATTACATTAAAAGGAATGACATATAGTTCCACAGGTGTTGTTTATGGTGTAAGCTATGCAATTGCGGAGAACCCAGACCAAGCATATCAAAAGGTGAAAAAATTTCTTGATGAAAAAGACCTGGGTTTTTCAAAAGATAGAGCACTCGACAAAATTGAATTAATAGCAGAAAACTATCAGTATACTGATTGTGGATGCATTCTACACATGTAATATGAAAAACGTAACAGCAAAAAGTTATACATTGTATGACGATAATGGTAGTTGGCTTGGCCAAATTGTTTTAACCAGCGATGGCATGTTTGCTTCCGTAACAGATTGGGGTAATTTATCATTTGCTTGGAGAAGTTATGGAGATAAAGATTTTAGGGAATTTTTGATTGGCTTGAACGTTTCTTACTTTGGTCAAAAAATGTATCAAGGAAACACATATATCCTGTACAGCAAAAAATGTGAAAAAGCATGTTATACTTTTGCTGAGAAAATATTACCATCTCTTCAAAAAGTTTTAAAACAAGAGTTGGAATATGAAAAAGCTTTACCAGGGCCTAGTAATTCTATGTAATGGACAATACAAAAGAAAATATTTTAGATAAACATATAGGTGGTAGCAATGGTGCGCACAAGCTTGAAGAATACGAGTGGATTTTACCAGCTATGCAAGAATATTTAGATGCGCATATCGAAAAAAACCCAATTACAATAAAACGTACAAGAAATTTAAAAACTGGCGATTTTTTCTTTTGGGTTTCTGGTCAAAGTGGAGAATTTGAAATACATCAATTTCATTCAGATTATGGGTATGGCGTGAAAACATTTACAGATTATAATGAAAAAGATGGCAGTTCTCTAATTGTTAATTGGTCAGGTGTATACGGAAAAATAGAACCACTTCAAAAAAACAAATGACAATTTCAGAAATAATTAATTTAACAGGTTGTTTTATAACTGGAATTGGCGTATTGATCCTTGTTATAAATTCTCCAAAAAAAATAAATGGTGAACCAGAAGAGGGGGCAGATAAAAAAATAGTTAAGATCGGCTATTTTTTGCTTTATTTCGGAGCTGCGATAATAATAGGAGTAAGTGTACCCATGACAATTATTTTACTTTCACAAGGTAAATGAATATCGACAAAGAAATACTTGAGGAGCTTGAAGAGTTCAAATTCTGCCCATTTTGCGAGGCAAAGAATTCAATCGTAATAACCAGCCCATTTAGATCTTTCCTTGTAAAATCAAAAGGTATGTTGGTCAAAGGAAAACAGTATGTGTATAAATGCGATATTTGCGGAGAAGGTTTTACAACAACTCTAAGCGACAACATTTCGTTCAAAAACTTTAAATACACAAAAGCGAAATAAATGAAACTTTTACCCAAACCAAGCGTATAATTCACATGGAAAAAGTATTTTTAATTGTCGTTAAAATTGATGGTGTTAATTACATCACTTTAACAAAAGAGGAAGAGAGTACACAATATGCTCTAAGAGCCTACAAAACACAAGCCGAGGCATTGGACTCATTTGATTCTTTTAGAAGAATGGCAAAAAGTTCTTCTTACGAATCATTTGTATCTGGGTCTATGGGTATTTTGGGAGTCCAACCTCACATTATTGCAGTAGCATCTGATGACCCAGAATCTCTTAAAAAATATATTGTTGACATGAGACCTCTTGATGTAAAAGGATCAACGTTTGGGGCTTTCGTAAATTTTGTCGGAGTAAAAGTGAACAAAGAAATTTATGAGTTGTCTGTGTGTGATGTTGCCAAAAACATAATTGATGATGTGTATGGTAAAGTATAAATTCATTTAAGTGATTAAAAAGAAAATAATATATAGAAAAGGAGATAAAGAACCTTATTTAATAAGGTACTCCGTATTTTCGTGTAAGTGGTTCGCAATAAAAATTCACAACATTTTAGTTAGCGACGATGATTGCTTACATAGCCACCCATGGTCCTATATTACTTTTCTTTTAAAAGGGTCTTATATTGAACATACCCCAGGTGGTAAAAGTAAAAAATATGGTAGATTTAGCTTCTTATATAAGGATCTAAATCATGTTCATCGTTTAGAAATTGTTAAACCAGTATGGTCATTTGTGATTACTTTTAAGAAAAAAAAGTCTTGGGGATTTCTCACAAAAAATGGTTGGGTAGAATGGTTTAAACATTCATATAACGATGGGTGTAATTAAATATGATTGAAAATATTATAAATATATCAAGAGATCAAGCTAAGTTAGATAACGGATTATCAAGCTCTCTACAAGTTGGAAAAGCTGCAGAACATCTAGCTTGTGCTTCGTTGTTATTACAAGGATTTAACGCTTTTTTATCAGAGGCTGGTTTGCCATACGATATTTTGGTAGATTATAAAGGAAAATTTTACAAAATACAAGTTAAATCTACCTGTAAAATGATTAAAAGTCGCCCAAAGAAAAATGGCACGACATATGCTTCAACATATAGATTTGCTGTGAGAAAAGGAAGGGTGATGCAACGCAAAATAAAGTTAGATACTTGTGATTTTTTAGCTCTGGTAGCTTTGGATATAAAAGCTGTAGCTTTTGTACCAGTTTCTATAATGAATAGACAAGATGGATATTCTAAACAGTGCATAGAGTTAAAGACAAGGCGTATAAAATATAAAAAAGGCGATGCTGGTCCAGATCCAAATAAGTTTGGGAAATTTATAGAAGATTATTACGAATTTAAAGTAGAACAAAATGAATAAATTAAACACAGCACAAATCTGCTCAATTAAAGTTTTTCCAAAATCTATTAATCTAAGTTATGAATATGCCAGAGCTAGAACTTTTTTGTTTTACTTTAAAAGACAAGAGGGTTTTTATTACACATATGGTATAAGATCTCCAAAGTTTATGACCAAAGAAGAGGTAGAGGCAGATAATAAAAAAGTTTATTGTGAAAGAGGTTATGTTTTCTATAAACCTCATGTTGAAATAAAAATGAGCAATCAACATTGTTACACAAAATTTTTTGAAGCTGAGTCCGAACTTAACGAGTTTATGAAAAGTCCAGAGATTGTAAACTCTACTTGGATTGATGTTAAATAAAAACACTGTTAAATGTCTAGTCTAAAAATAGTAGAAGATATAGAGTGTGAAGAAATGTTAGAATCAAACACGCTTTATTTGTGGTACGCTTGGGGTCATACATATCTTAAGACTTGGTTTATAACTAAAACAAAAACGGAATCGGTTCCACCAGGCTCAACCTTAATTTATGTTATTAGTGGAAGACCAACCAACAAACCATTGTTTCATCAAGATACTTTTCCAAAGGTGGGTGATATAAGTGCTGATATGGATAGGAATCATTTGGAAATTATAGATTTAAAATGGGTATAATATGAATGAATTACAATCTAAATCAATGTACATATCGCACAACAATCCAGTTGACCCTGTGCAATTATTTTGCATACAAAACAAGATTGAATATTCCTGGGATTGGAATGGAAAAAATGGTGTGTGGAATGAAATTTTAATAGATGGTAAATTGTTGATGCAGATTACTCAGGGGATCACTGTTGAGCAATTTAAAATTGCCATCATTCATTTGTCTAAAAATTTCTATACAGCACACATACCAGATGAAGGTATAGACTACACCATTTGTCTTCCACAAAATGAGGAGACAGAAGAAATGTTTAACCGTTTTTTTGAAAAACACAAACACGCTTTTATATGAATGCAGATTTAAGAGGAGCTTTAAAAAAAATAAATAAAGTTTGGCACCTTTTTGAACATAAAGGTAAAATTCTTGGAAAAGAAAATGTTAGAAAAATACTAGAATATGGCATAAAAAAGGGCTATGAAAGTACCAATCAACTAACAGACGAAGATGTAGAAAACGCAATAGAAGGTAAATAATTATGGAGACACCAAATATACCGCCATTTATACCACCATGCAAAATGGAGACACCAAATATACCGCCATTTATACCACCATGCAAAGTTGTATGTATTTCTAATACTGGGGGATGGTGGGATGAATACAACATAGAATGTCCTGGGCCAGGCTTTAACGAAATAGTCACAGTTGTTGGTGTGGAATTTGTAGAGCGACTAAATCTTTGGTTTTTACAGCTAAAAGAATACCCCAGCCAAGATGAAGGTTATGTTTCATACGCTTTCGCCCCCATACAAGAACAAAAACTTAAACTTGTAACTCTCACAAAAATTTTAGAAAAAGAGAGAGAAAACCTTATTATCACCGCAAATTAAACGTGTTTTTGTTTCATATTTATTAATGTATGACACAAGATATAGCACCACTTAATAACGAAGGACAACCACACGGTTATTGGGAGTGCTATTATCCAAATGGACAACTGTTTTCAACTGGTAATTATGTAAACAACTCCAAAGAAGGGGAGTGGAAAACATTTCATAAAAATGGACAGCTTGGAAGCAAAGGAAATTATTACAACAACAAAAAACAAGGTCACTGGGAATGTTATTATTCAAATGGCCAATTAAATTACAGTGGACATTACGTTGATGACATTAAAGCTGGCGCTTGGGAGTTATATTATCCAAATGGAAAACTAAACTATGTTGGAACATACATAAACGGAAAACAACACGGTTACTATGAGTGGTACGATGCTAACGGTGATTCTGTAGAAACTCTATAGATTTATCCCAGCGTGTTTTAAAGTTCTGATAAGTGTATGTGCCAGTTTTATTTTGCTCATCCATATAATCTCGCATTGATTTAAATCTCAATTCATCTTTTTCTTTGAGATTGCCATTATGTTTAACACCAGATCCGTTGTAATAACCATCCTCAACCCATTTGTGACCAAACATTGGTACATTCAAAAAGTCAGGCATGTATTGTAGAGCGGTGCAAAATTCATTTCTGTCGAATTTCACATTGAAATGCGTTGCCAACACTTCCTGCCACAATATAGACCTTAATTCAAGTTTTGTTGAATTCCAGGTGGTAGGTTCATAATAAATTTTTCCAAGAACACACACCTGTGTTTTAATTTGTAAACCGAAACCATATTGCATGAGTCTATCTGGGGTTTGTAATTCTGCTACGTGCCCAATTTCGTGTAATAAACCATCTGATATGCTATAATTTGGACCGACTTTTAACCCGAATGAGGCAACGCCATTTTCTTTGTATTTGTACCCTTCATGATAATCAAAAACTACAACGTCAGAATAAAAAAGCTCTTTTTTTATAAGCTCCAATTGCCCTTGTTCTTCTGTGGTTAAATTTTTCATACTCAATTATACGTTTTTTGTTTTAAAAGGTTTCGTGTAACCTCAAAGCATATATATTGGTATGGGAAAACATAGAGAACCAATAGTGGAATATAAGCACCAGGTGCTTATGTCCGATTTAAACGAGCTACACGCAAGAATAAAGGTACATTTATTTTGTTCAAACCACAAAAAATTGGTCGAAAACCACCCAAAACCATCAGTAGAAGAAATGGATCTGGTTTTGAGTAAAATTTTAACAATTCTAAGAGAAGAATCTAGACCTATGAGAACTTAATTTTTTTTATTATCTTTGTTAGTATGAAGGAATTTTATGATTTTTTAAACCAACAAAGTGGAACTAGACTATTTGGTTACGGCGTTGTTTTTTTAGCAACTGTATATTATATAATGCAGGGCCTTGTTTATATTTTTCAATCTAGAAAAAAAATATAGTTATTAACCAAAAACTAATTAAATGGAAAGTCAAATCACCGAAATTAAAGCATATAAAGTTAATGGTTTGCTGTTTGAAACTTTAGACAAAGCCGAAAGGTATGTATATGAAAAACTAAGCCAAGTTAATATAGGTGATACCGTATCTCTAGATGGTGGCTTTAAAAGTGTATTTGGTACATTTGGATTAGAGGGTAAAGTGTTTGATATAGATGGGGATCAGATTTGGTTTGTAAAAAATTTACCAATAGAATATGAAAATCACCCCAAAGAGTTCATCAAGTGCGGTGCTATTTATATAAATGGAAAATTTAAAGAGTGGGAAGTAATGTGTAGGAACAGAAGCAAGCTTTCCAAAAAAATGTTGCCTTTTATAAAAAGTTTTTAAATGAAAATAGAGGCAAAAAGCGATTCCGAAGATATAAGAATTTATATAGATAATATTCTGCATCTTAGAATACCCAGGGACAAAAATATTAAAATACAAAGTTGGGTAGAAGGCCATAGTAAATTGTATGTGATTGAAATATGGGCTAAAGGACACCAAGACCACTTGGCATATGATAATAAGCTTATGTGGGCAAAAATTTTGAAATTATTAGATGAACATATTTGATGAAAAGCTTTTTAGTTAATTCAAATAATTGGTATGATTCTCTGCCACCATTAAGAAGACTTTTATTTTTTCTTATAGTGATCGCTGGCACACAACAAATAGCTCTTTATTTTTCTTTTACGACAAAGCATTTTTGGATTTTCAATTTGTGGTGTTTATTGTTTTTGTTTTGGAGAGTATCAGTTGTATTTATTAATTGGAGAAAAATAAAATAAACATGGAAGAAAATATTGTAGCACCAGAACCAAATGACGATAATTATAGCCCATACTGTAAAGTTTGCGGAGCTTGTGGAGAAGACGGTTGCTGTAGCGCAATGATGTGTAAGCATTCTCCTGATGGTGATTATTGCGAACATTATTTAAAAGAATTAAAGTTTGGATATCTAATGTCTAAAGATACCTATGATTTGGTAACAGAAGAAGAGGCGAAGAAAAAAAGAGATTCACTTTTTGATGAAAATTGGGACCTAGTGTTTAAAACAAAAGTGGAATAAGGTTGCAACTTTTTTTATTTTAAAACGTATAAAACATATGAAAAATACACTAATAGGACTATTGTTTGGAGCTCTAATTGCTTTATCTCTTAATGGAGTAACAACAACATCAACCCAAATAGTTAAGCCAGCCCAACCAAAGTCTTGGGTTATAGATTATGGAGACGCATCAAGAATTCAGCAAACAATGCTTAGCTATCAAAAAAAAGGTTATATTGTGAATCAAATTGAATTTGATTCATATCGACGAGAGGCTATTGTTGTCATGTATAAATATTATTAAGTAATAGCCCAAAATGACATCTTCAGAAATCACACAATTTAGAAAAGAATTTGCCAGTATTGTATACTGGAAAGGGATGATAAATTCTCAAAAACGTAATGTGGGTACTGTTACACGTTTTGACAAAAATGGTAGCCATAAAAACGCCACCCTTAAATCAATTGATACTCTTAATGATTACAGAGACAAGTTTTATAAAAAATTGAAGGGGAAGACATATGAAGAGTGGTTCGCAATGAGCAAAACAATTTCTCAACTAAAAAATAAAATTCAAAGATCTGTTACCGCCAGGTCAAAACAAAAATGGCAAGAGGCTTTGGACAATTTATCTTGGAATGATGCTAAACAAAAAATGGTTGAATTAAAATGTGAATACAAAATTATAATTTCCGACACAGATGAGATAACTGTGGAGGATATGGAGTACATAAAAAAACACTAATGCATGAACGCAAAAAACGAAATAAAAGCTGTTAAAGCTCTTGGTGAAGAAATTGGGTATGGTCAATTAATGATTCTTGCATCAGCTTTGTGGAGAAAATCTTTGAAAGATAAAGGTTATCCAGAAGTTGGGGCATTTGTGCCCACATGTTTGCCATTTATTGGAGACAAAGAAATTTTGGAAAATACCGAAAAAGAAAACAAGGTGTATGATAGATTAATTGAAAAATACGCCAATGAAATCTAAACAAATATTAATAAAATCAATACTAAAGCCAGGTGCTAAATTAAAAGCAAGGAAGATAAAATCTAAAAAAGAACTTGCTTTGATTGAAGAAACGTTGGAATTAATAAAAAACACTCCAAAAACTTATAGATTTCCATATGCATAAATTTAATTACACACTTAAAAATACATTAAATAATTTTTTTGGCGAGGTGAACCCAAAGACAAAGCAGTGTCGTTTTTGGAATCACAAAATGGTTTATAAACCAAAAAACATTACTTCAGAATCAAATCAGGCGATAGATGGAAAACCAATAATATACAAATACCATAGAGATATTTTAGAGTGTAGTATTTGTGGTAAAAAAACATATGGTGATACACATTTTGGGCACACCTCTTTTGCTGAATAAATTAATGCAACCTTTTTAAAGTTTTTACGTATAAACCTACATGGTAATACACTATTCTCGCACTGGCTACAATGGCGACCTAACATACACATCAGTTTGTGGTAAAGTTGTTAAAACACACCAGGATAAAGAAAAAACCAATATCCACCCTGAAACTACCACTTGTGAAAAGTGCAAAGGTACACCAGCACACAGTGCCGACATAAAAGACCTTCAAGGCACCCCAGAAGGCATTAAACGAAGAATTTATATTGAATCTGATATTTTACAAGCTGACGAATTTCGTTATGCTCAAAGAGAAGCATTTGACTTTGCTAAAGAACAAGGAGAAAAGTGTGTAGATAGAGTTTTCTCTCAAGTTCTTGATGCTGCCTGGCACGATCTTGAAAAGACCTGGGAGGCTGTTAAAAATGCAGATGAAATTTATGCAACATCTTCCTTGGTTCCGATGGGAGGTGGACATGGTTCACCCGATATTTTCAATGGAATGTGCGCAAAAGCTGTAAAGGAAGGTGTTAAAGGTAAAAAGGTAATAATTTTAAACTCTCTTGAAAACATTTGTTGGGATTACATTGATATAAAGGTTATGAAAAAAGCCTTCGCAGACAATGATCTCTACATGTATGATGGAGAAGATTTTGACAAACTTGTGAAAATTGACATTTCTAAAATTAAAAAATAATGGGACTAAGCATACAAAAAACCACAACACTTACCAAGTGGGAGATACCTCTACAGCAAGGTGATTTGCCACCAGACCGAATAAATGATTGGAAAGATAATTCTTGGCTTGTAGAACATCTAAGACAATTGGCTGACAAAATAGAAAGTGAACAGCCACGAATTATTAATATTGGAATGAGGACAGATTGTCAATACAAATGTCCACAGCTATATCTTGAATTGTATGAACGAGAAAAATAAACAAAACTAACATTATTGCTATGAAAATTTTATTACTGTTTATGGTCACTATAATGCTTTTCTTTTTGTATTTGGTGCCATTTATCTGGCCTTTTGGTTATAATACAAATATAAATGCTGGTATTGGTGCCGCATACGCTTTTTGGTATGTTATGATGTTCATCCTAAGCTTGGTTTGGGGTCACGTTGTTGTAAAAAATGGTTGCTGGTTTTTTAATAGAAATAATTAGTAGCACAACGATCTATGCCAAAAAAAGAAAAAACATATACCACAAAACAGGTTCTATCTCATATTAAAAAAGAGTCTAAGAAACCTTGGTCAATAAACCAGCACCTTAAAAAACACCTTCAGAACATTGTTGTATCTGAAATCAAACAAGATTCTAGAGCTGAAGCAATGAGAATACTTAACAAAGCAAAAAGAAACGAAGTTGCTGACTTCCTTCTTGCCCACTATTCAGATTCAACCTCTTGCGGTCTTGCATGCGTTGCTCTTGACTTTATTAAAGATAGACTTGTAAAAGAAGGAAAAGTGGGTAAAAGATTTGGACAAAAATTTGGAAATAATTTTGAAAATGAAAAGTAATTACATCCCAGGTATTATGATGCGACCTTGCTCGTTGACTGAAAAAGAAAACGAAAAAGTAATGAGTTCAACAAAGGTGTCTGTATCAAAAGAGTTCTATAAAGCATACATGCATCACAAAGGTGCGATGTGTATCGTTGCAGAATGCGCAAAAATATACATCAAGAAAAACTGGAAAAAAGTTAAAGATTGGAGTGACTTAAATGTTGTGATGGAAGATGCAAACACATTAAAAGGGCACTTGAATTCGGCAAACGGTGGTAAACCATTAAAGGACTTCGTGGAGTATTACAACTATAAAGAATCAGATTCACAAAGAAGACGGGTAAAACACAACTCGATTGAGAAGATTTTTAAAAACATAGACAGAAAAAACAAAAGAAAACACAACCCTGTAAAAACAATTAGCAATGTTGTTTTGGATCCAACAGACGGAGATTTTTCTCTTACCATAAACGGAAGAGATCATATGTGGATAAGCGATTCTACAGTTATAATCATTGCAGATTATGTTGAAAAACATTTAACTAAAAAAACTAATAACAAAAAATAAAAATCATGAAAACAGCACAAATTTTTGCCTATAAAGGCAATTTGGGAGCCACCACCGATATCGAAAATGGCAAATTTATCAACGATATTCAAAGCCCAGGACAGCTTGGTTGTGTTATACACACTTCTGAAATACAAATCACTAAAGAAGCAAAAGCAATTATCAAAAATGCTAGACGTGAAGGTGGCTCATTTGCTGGCCTAATGCTCACAAAGCATAGTGATAATTCTGGCTCTTCAATTGGTTTAATGGGATTTGGTAAACACCACTACGGCACAGATGTTACAATTGGAAGAGATTGTGAAAAATCTGTATTGGATGATTGTGAAGAAATTGATATGGAAGCCCCAGAAGATTATAAGCAATTTATTGATTCAAAATCGTAAGTTTTACTTTAAAAATGGGTTACGCACACATAGAAAATCTTTATAGAGATCAAACCATCCTCATGTTTAAAGAATGTTATGCTCTTGAAAAAATTCATGGGACAAGTTGTCATATCACCTGGGATGTTCAAGAGCAAAGAGTTAAGTTTTTTTCTGGCGGCGAAGATCACGAAACATTTGTTTCATTATTTAACCAAGAAGAACTTAAGGAGAAATTTTCAAAATCATTTACCACCGCAAATGTTGTCATTTATGGTGAGGCATATGGTGGAAAAATGCAGGGCATGAGAAAAACATGCGGAGATCAACTTAAGTTCATTGCATTTGATGTTCGTATTGGTTTTCTTTGGCTTAATGTACCTTCAGCTGAAAAAGTTTGCCAGTCTCTAGGGCTTGAATTTGTCGATTATGAGAAGGTCTCAACTGATTTGGCTGACTTGGATGCTCAAAGAGATAAAGATTCAACTCAAGCTATCAGAAACGGTTGTGGACCAGGTAAAATACGTGAAGGTGTTGTGCTTAGAACTTTAATTGAGCTTAGAACAAATAACAATCGAAGAATTATTGCTAAACACAAAAGACCAGAATTTTCCGAAACAAAAACCCCACGTGTTGTGAATACGGAGGCTTTAAAGGTAATTGAAGATGCCAGAGAAGCCGCTGATGAGTTTGTGACACATATGAGATTGGAACACGTACTTGATAAACTTCCAAAAGAACTTACTTTGAAAGATATGAAGCAAGTTATAACTGCAATGATTGAAGATGTTTACAGAGAAGGTGTTGGGGAAATTGTTGAAAGCAAAGAGTTAACCAGGTGTATCGGGAATAAAACCGCAGCTCTTTTTAAAGAAAAACTTAAAATTAAAGAAAAGTAACATGAACAAAGTAGCACTTATAAACATTGCCGATATTAAAAACCCAAGCACTGGTAAAACATACCGTGAGGAAAACGAATCAAAAAAACACAACATCAAAATTGGGACACTGGTTGAGGTTGATTTAGATGAAGAGGTTCACAAGAAACGATCTTTGAGACTTTATGTTGTAGATCACCAAAGAGATTGTGATGGAACCCCTCTTTATGGTTTGTCATTTGACAAAAACTGGTCAAAAGATATGTATGGGCCAGAATTAGCACACCTAACAAGATTTAGAGTTGATTCTGGCTACCCAGAGGAGTGTTTAAAGGTTTGTGAATAAACAGGTGGGCGGAAAAAGATCTTACATATTATCAGGACCAACTGTTAAATATGAACTTTATCACAACAATAAAAGCCATAGTTTTAATCCTTCTGCAACACAATTCATTAAAATTATAGGAGAAAATTTGTTTTATAACAAATTCCATAATAAATTTACTGGGTTAAACATGGGTGATCTTTTCACAATAAGAGAGGCCAGACAACTACAAAAAAAACTTGAACAAAAAACAGAGCTCATTACGCTTGGTAAACTTATAAAACAAAAAGTTTAAATATGACTCGTGTTAATTGCGGCATAAAACCCGCTGAACTTACAGATAAACATCTTCTTGCTGAACATAGAGAAATTGTTAGGATTCCTAATTGCGTAGCCAAAGGCCGCTATTCTATGAAAGGCCAGCCAAAAGAGTTTAAATTGGGCACAGGTCACGTAAAATTCTTTTACGACAAATTACTCTACCTTTTCAAAAGGTATCAGGAAATCTACAAGGAATGCGTAAAAAGGGGTTTTAATGTAACTTACTTTGGTGGTGCCTGGGATAATGCCCCAAAAGAGCTTTTAAATGACTATAAACCCACCAAAAGAGATAAAGAAATAATCAGAGCCAGAATTAAAGAGAGACTCCTTAAGAGTAAAGAAAATTAAACAAGAATTTCAACCCATTCTTTTTGGTCATCTATTTGCTCTAAAATTCTTGTTATTTCATTAATTTGAAATTTGTGATTTAATGTATAGAAGTGTATTAAATCTTCATCAAAACCACAAACAATGTGAGCTCCAAAAACTTCTTCAGTGACATATATACCGACGTTATCGCCAATTTTAAATATATGGCCATCCTTATTTCGAACAGCATAACCATCAACCAAAATAAATTGTGTTGTTTGATTTTTAATCCAATCGTCCACTTTTAGAATATCCATTTTATTTTATTATATTATATACATCGTTTGCTTTCCATGTTTCACCATTCTCCATCATAAAATGAATAAAATCATTGCAAAAATAATTAATTTTTAACGCCTTACTGTTTTTTGCATTAAAAACCAACTGATCAACTTCAAAAAACTTAGCATCTTTTAATCGTGTCGCATAATAAGCAAACATAGGTAATTTTGAATTAAACACCTCAAACTGTTTTTCGTTTATACCATATAACCACTCGTCTATTTTAAGAACCTCCATTTTGCTTGATAGATTGTAGTTTTTTTTGTCTATCACGTACCAATTTTAAATCTTCTGGGTTATCCAAATCTAAATCATGATATCCTTCATTGTATAATTGTAACATGGCCTCTTTTTGTTTGTGACACAAATTATCAGGTGAAAGCACAAACTTGGTAAAATCAGATACAGCCTCGTCAATCGAATCCCAAGAATATTCTTTCCTACCACCTATGGCAAAATTAACATTACCTATTTCAACGACTATTTTAGGTTTAATGCCATAACCTAGCGCAAACCCTCTAATAGCAGCTGTTCCAACCCACTCTGTTTCTTCTGTTTTATATGGAAACTCTATGTAGCCTCCTTCTTGTAAAACTTCTTTCATGTTTTTAGTTATAAAATTTCACAATCCTCAAACTCATCCAAGTCATTACCAAATAAATGATAAATACTGGAAAAGTCTTTTGATTCTTCATCCCAAATCGAAGGAGCTGTTTGATCCTCGGTGTACAAACCATTGTCGTATTCAAAATGGCCCTCAACCAATTCAATAATTTCACCCTCCTGACAGAAGTGTTTTTCTGCGTAGTTCTTGCCGAATCTTATCCTGGCACCAACCACCAATTTTTCTTCTAATTCTTCTGGGGTTAACATATTTCAAAATAATAATAATTTGTTGAAAGATTTTTTAAACGCACAGAGCCTTCAAAGTGTTTTTGAATTGCTGTATTTAATTCTTCTTCTTTTATTCCGTTCATTTCGTCAGTTAATTTTTTTATTGAAAAATCACGGTAGCCTTTATCCGAAATATATACAGCTTCTTTCTCAATTCTTTCTATGATTTGATTTAATCTTTTGATTCTAGCTTCTTCGTTAATTTGTATTATCATAAATAGTTTACGCTTTAATTGATAAAAAATAATCTGAGTCTAAAATTCTTTCTTGGTTATCTACAAACTCTATCACTTCGCTCACTTTAATAATAGCACAAGTCATACCGCCATAAACGCTAACCACTTCAACATATACATCGTCAGAAATTTGTTGTTCGGTTATTTTTGGTAAATATTTTTTTAATAAATCAGTAGACATATTTTATATCGTTTATTTCTGTTATTATTACATGGTCAGCAACTTTAGTCCACTATAACTTTTTTTGCTGGTAAATCATTAATTTCCCAAGGTTCTTCGCTATATGATTTAACGACAGCAACATCTTCTTGGTTTATTAATTTATTGTGTATCTCAACATGCTTTCTATCTTCTTTGAATGAGCGTATATAAGAGTATAAAACATGATCAACTCTTTTACTGCGATAGTACTCTTCCCACAGTGTTTGAGAAACACGATATTCAACTCCATCTATAATTCGCTTTACAGATCTTATTTTTCCGTTATCTGATCTTTCTAAAACATCAAATTGAATATCTTGATATTCTAGCCACTCATCTATTTTTTTAACATCCATTATTACCCAGCATCAAAACCCCTTACATAACCACCACAAGGAATGCAATACACATCTCCATCTCTCCACACCGCATCAAAATTTCTTACTTCATGGTCTTTAGGTTCCGAGCCACACGAACAAAGTTTTCTGCCACGAGAATCAAGTTTAACCGTATATTGTTCTGGCATCCATCTATATGCAGCCTCTTTTAGCAACATGTTTTGAGCTAAATTAAAATCAGTTGAAGTAATTCCATCTGTAAAATCACCAGAAATCCTGGCGTAATTTTTTACAGTTTCACCATACAATCCAGTATTATCATACTCTTGTATTTCTTGAATTGCCTTGGCGAGATTCTCATTGGAAATTGCTTTGTATAATTCTTTCAATTTATTCATTGCTAAAATCTTAAATTTTGTTTGTTTGTAAATCTAGCTATACCGTTAAACACATCCATCATTTCTTTGATTTTTTCATTCTGTTCTGAAATGTAAGAGTCTTTTTTTAAACAGTAGTATCTAATTAATTCACCTTCTTCTCCAGGTAATTCTTGAATTAGCTTTTCAGCTTTTTCAGCTTTGTGATCACGTACTAATAGCGCCATATGTTTTTGTTTTATAGTTCTTTATATGTAATTTTTGGAAACCCCTGCTGTTTTAATTCTTCAGATTTTGCTTTAATTTCAGCAAGTGCTTTTCTAGCCTCAATTTGTTTCTTTAAAATAGGCAAAGTTTGTTCTATGTGTTCCCTGTGCTCTTTTTTGTAAATTTCAATTAATTCAAGCGCTAATTCTTCGGTTGGATATGAATTACCTCTTAAATTTGTAATTGTTTCAGAATAAACAAAACAAGGTTTTCCATCCATAAAGTTTTTTGATTTAAGTTCTCGCCAATGACCAGGCGAACCATAAGATCTAGATATCTCTAAATCAGAAATAACATATTTTTCGGCATAATATTCCGATTTACCATTTTTATGCTCTATTTTTTTTATTCTGAATTTACTGGATTCCAACCTTTTTAAAGCCAATTTCATATGATGTTTAATCATAAACTCTTCGTCAGAAGATAAGCTTGTATTATTCTTAAATCTTTTAAGATATTCAACCAGTGTATTCATATAACAACAAATTTAAGAAATAACCCAGATAAATCCAAACAAAAAAACTTAACAAGCAGGCTTGCTCATATCATAAGTTATTCCTATATTTGTATTTGGATGAAAATAGTTCAATTTATAGCAGAAAACGGTTCAACTATATTTGGAGTTGAGGTACCTAAAGATGCCATCACATTTTCAATAGAAATGGAAGATTACCCACAACTCTCCTATTATTCCAAAAGGCCCCCAGAATCAGAAGGGAAATCAATTGACCCCATGGTGTGCACCATCCCAAAAATGGGAAAAGCCTATGGGACATTTAATACCAAGACAAATAAATTCAATTTTAAGGTGCCTGATGAATGGGTAAAAAAAGGTATACCGCTTGATGGATATTATGATCCAGAAATTATTGATGGTTGTTACCCAGAATGTTTACAATTAACTCAAAAAGATAGAGAAAATGGAATATTTGCCTGTATAAATCTTGCTAATTAAAAAAAATAAATAATGAAAAAACAGAATTCAAAACACATAACTTCTAACAGAAAAGTAGAAATATATCCTTTTGACCAAGATCCTGAAAAAAGATCAGAAAGTTGGCAGTTAATTCGTGATTACTCATATCACAGCAGACACATGGCAAATGAAATAATCAATATAAAATCTGCTCAATTTACACTTAAAAACATAAAAAAACAAGAATCTTTACCTGGTATCAAAACTATCACTGAACTCCTTCAAGAAGAAACACAACGCAATATATTGTCTGGTAAAAAAGAAAAACAGTTTAAAGCAAACGGAGAAGAAAAAACTTATGGAAACACAGAAAAAAACCTTGCCTATAAAATAACATCCGAAAAATATAGCGAATTGTTACCATCTGGAATTAGATCCGCACTTGCCAACAAGGTAACACGAGATTTTGATAACGCAGTTAAAGATGTAATGAGTGGAAAGAAAACATTTCCATCTTATAAACAAGGAATTCCAGTTTTTGTTAATGTGAACAAGAAATTATTTGCTTTTAAACCAGAAGATAAAAATTATATCTTTAATCTGATCGGCATTAATTTTAAAACCAATCTAGGAAGAGATAGATCAAACAATAAAGCAATTATTGAAAATATCATAACAGGTAAATACAATATTTGCGATGTATCCATCCAAATTAATAAGGATAATAAAAAAATGTTCCTCAATCTCACGTTTAAACATGAACCAATCATATCCACACAAACCCTTAACTCAGACAAGGTTCTTGGTGTAGATGTAGGATTTAATACACCAGCATATGCTTCAATCCCAGGTACCAATGTAAAAATGGCAATAGGACAAAAAGAAGATTTCCTAAAACAACGCACCAGAATATATCAATATAGACGTGCTTTAAGTGCTGCACTTACCCAAACAAACGGAGGACATGGCAGAGCTCATAAGCTCAGAAAACTTGAAAATGTTCGCAACAAAGAGTCAAATTTCATGCAAACATATAACCACATGATATCCAACAAAGTGGTTAAATTGGCATTTGAAAATGGTTGTGGCACCATAAATTTGGAAGATTTGTCTGGAATAACCAGAAATGAACACAATCAATTTCTAATGAGAAATTGGAGCTATTATCAACTTAGAGAGTTTATTGTTTATAAGGCAAAAAAGCACGGTATAGAAGTAAATATAATTGATCCAATGTATTCTTCCCAACGCTGTTCTGAGTGTGGTTATATCCACAAAGAAAATAGACCAACTCAACAAAAATTTGAATGTTTGTCATGCGGATTTAAGGAAAACGCAGATTTTAACGCATCCAGGAATATCGCCATTGCGCATACCGAAGAATATAAGAAGCAAATATTAAATTTTAAAAAACAAAAAGAAAAAGAAAAAGTTGCATCTTAAATATTTTATTTCTATATTTGTACCATAATTTAGTTCTTTCTTTTACTGATAATAATAAAGTCAAAATCCAAATATGGTTTTTGATGAAGGCTTGTTGTAAAGCCTTAGGTCGAGGTGTTCTTTCCTAGAAAATAAAAACGTATCGTTTTTTGAAAGAACACACTCTGATAAACACATTTATTTTTTAAAAATTTTGTCTTTGTTACGCATAAACACTGAGTATTTAGAGAAACCAGGTGTTTGAATCACCTAATTTGATTGTGTATACAACGCACAAGCGAAGCTTTTAATTGAATCTGCAGGTGTTTGAATCACCTAATTTGATTGTGTATACAACATTTTACATGCTATTTATAAATAAAACAAAGGTGTTTGAATCACCAAATTTTATTGTGTATACAACTCCCTGTAATGAATCAATGTGTTTGAATCACCTAATTTAATTGTGTATACAATATTGTGGATGTTACCAGCTTCTAGTATTTAAAGAAACCAGGTGTTTGAATCACCTAATTTAATTGTGTATACAAAAAAAGAGAAATCAGTTTTCTGAGCTATTATGTGTTTGAATTACCTAATTTGATTGTGTATACAACCTAAAGTGTGAGAATGCGTTTGATAGCCCCCCAGGTGTTTGAATCACCTAATTTAATTGTGTATACAACGTCAGGATGACAGAATAAGGCATCATATACGGTGTTTGAATCACCCAATTTGATTGTGTATACAACTATAGCAAGTGAAGACATTTTAAGCGCTTAGGTGTTTGAATCACCAAATTTGATTGTATATACAACAGATAAAACCTTATATTTAGACCACCCGAAAGGTGTTTGCGCCGTTTAATTTAATTGTGTATATAACTCGGTTGAAGTGATGTTTTTGACCATTGTCGATGTTCACACCGCCTAATTTAATTACATATATTGTGTATACAACTACTTAATTAATTTGTAATACTTAAACAAGCTCAGCCGTAAGGCTTAAAATTTAAAAACATGATTGTTGATAACGTTTGTCTAATCCTCCTTCCAAACCAACCAATATTGGTAGAAAAAGAAAAAACCCAGGTAGAATTGGGCCACTTTTACTATGAACCCAACAATCACATCCCTGTATACCAATTTACAAAAGATACCCTGCCAACACAGTATTATCTCCAAAAGGTAATATCACAATCTCCAATCAACGCACTACCACCAAACCAACAAGAAGAAATAGGTTGGTTTGATATAGAATCCATCACCAATGAATATACCAAACGATTCTGCGACCTGGATTCCAAAGAACAAGCAAACGCTGCCAAATACGATTTTACACAAGGATTCAACAAAGCATCACAACTGTTAAGCAAAAAGACCTTTACAATAAAAGATATGCTTACAGTGAGAAATAAATTGTATGATATGCTCCCAACAGGAGAAATCACCGCATTTGAATACGTCAAAACTATAAACGATTATTTTGTCTGGCTCGACAAAATAATTGATAACTCCAAAAACCCGCCACAAATTGATGTTAAAGTACTATTTCAAGATAATCAACACGTAGTAACCAAACTTATTTAAACGCTCAGCCGTAAGGCTTAATACAAATATGACCAACTCTCATAAACCAGATGGAACAGGATTAAGACTTGACGGATATCCAACCGATGAGAATAGGTTTTTTTGGATTACAGCACAAGAAAGTTGTCACCCAAAAGCAGCACAAAGAATCTTGAACAGGATCAGAGAAAATAGCTACGATTTATTGACAGTGATGAACCGACTTAATTTTGAATGGCTCAGAATAGAACTTGGAAAAATAGGCGTAACCATGACGTTTATAGAACCACAAAAAAATTGGACAGCAAAATATGACGATGGTGACTGGCCAAAAGAGGCTTTGCCGAAAAAAATAGCAAAATTCACAACAGTTAAATTATGATCACACCAACCTTTCTACTCATAACACCAAACAACGTTCAAATATTGTTGAGTGATATTGAACAAGGATATCCCAAAATAGGAACTTATTGCTTTAGATCAATGTGGCAAGAGGGTTTTTTGTTTTTTAAAGTGAGCGAAAACAATTTACCAGATGAAGAAAT
>JACCDG010769468.1_pt1 | contig 76318 bp, 108 predicted proteins | sample 7442471 | NCBI WGS metagenome assembly JACCDG01 (sample SAMN15323444, study PRJNA562643) | freshwater metagenome | isolation source: river surface water | place: USA:Blue River Watershed | collected 2017-08-17 | reverse complement strand
TCTGTAACATTTCTGGGAAGATTTACGTAACACCCGGTTGAACTCCAATTTTTAATTTATAAAGGTATAAACATAACTTTAACCAACTTGGATATATTTCTATTTTTTTCCAACTTCACCAAAGTTGCCTGTATACCAATATATTGTAAAAATCCAGCCTTTTTAAGCTCTGCCTGGATAAATCAACTCTTATTGAAAAATACTTTGTAACATCTGGTTGGAGTTTTACGTAACTTAATTTTAAAACTAAAAACCATAAAATAACCTGCTAAGTTAGCCAAAAAATTTAACAAAATTTAAAATTTCTAATTTTAATTTTGATTGGCACTATTTTAGCAATATTATCAATGAGATTGAAAAGTTAAAGTATAAACTATAAAACCCCCACTATGAGAGTGAAAATCCACAATAAAAGTTAGGTATAGATATCATTCCTCAGTAAAAAACGTTCAAAATAATTATAAACTTAAATTTTACAATTGGCTTAAAATCATTAACTTAAATCCGAATAAAATAAAAAAATTAGAAATTTAACTGAAAATATAAAAATTTTACGTAACTTTGTTATGCGAAATTGCGTTTAACTAATTATAAACTATAAAATATAAAGTATAAAAATTAATTCTAACCCCCATTATTAATCTTTAATATCATGAACAAATCAGCATCAACAAACGCAAAAAACAAAAAAAGAATTCCAGAAAACGCTTTGGAATTATTTAATCAAATAAAAGAATATTCCAGTAAAAACGATATGTTAGGAGCATCAATTCCAACGTTAAAACTTCACAATCAATTTGATTATTCTCCGGAAGACATTGTTTCAACCCTTGCTAAAATGAATTGTAAAATATCAAAACCTCATATATACAATCATTTTAAATTAGCAGGACTACCGGCAAAGGTAAAATCATACATCAGAGCAGGAAGGATTCAACCAACAAAAGTTCTCTTTCTTATTCACAAGCACCAAGACGATGCTGAACTCATTCAATTAGTAGAAAATGAAATTGCAGAAAAAGAAACAGAAAACGAACTGAAACAACAAGAAAACAAAATACGGTCAGAAAAAGAAAACCAAGCAAAATTTATAGCACAAACCAAAAAGATTGCAAAAAAATTAGGAATTGAACAAACGGTTTTAGAAGCCATTGTGAACTTAACTGGTTCTAGTAAAAAGTCAAGAAGTAATAATATTCCATCTCGTGTTTAGTTTATTCTTATGTTTAACAATAAACCCTCCAGGTTATATGCTTGGAGGGTTTTATTTTTTGTAACAGTATATTTTCAGTTTTCGTAACTGGATTATAAAACATAAAAATCCTAATTATGAAAAACAAACTTATCTTCTCAAGAGGAAATTCAAAATTAAAAGGTATCCCATCATTAAGTTTCTTAGCAGGATATTCCTGTCCTTTTGCCAATGAATGCAGAGCCCATGTTGATTTAAAAACTCGTAAATTGGTTGATGGACCCAATCAGATTTATCGGTGTTTTTCTGCAAGCCAAGAAGTTTTATTTCCAAACGTTTTTAAACAAAGAAAGGATAATTTTGATTTAATCCGGTCCCTGAAAACAAAAGAACAAATGGTAGAACTCCTTCAGGCATCCTTACCAAACCCAAAAAAGAAAATTATAAGATTACATGTTTCCGGAGACTTCTTTAATCAAACTTATTTTGATGCTTGGTTAGAAGTGGCCAGAAATAATCCACATCTTTTATTTTATGCATATACAAAATCTCTTACTTTCTGGGTAAATAGACTGAATGAGATTCCATCTAATTTAAAATTAACCGCTTCAAAAGGTGGGAAGTTTGACCATATGATTCCACAGTATGGACTTAAATTTACTCAGGTTGTAACCAGCGTAGATGAAGCTATGATGATGGGTCTTGAAATTGACCATGATGATTCCAATGCCTATGCTCTTGATAAAAACTTTGTAATTTTAGTTCACGGTACCCAAAAAAAAGGTTCTCAAATGGGAAAATACCAAGCCAAATTAAGAAAACAAGGCATTAATGGATATAACCGTTCTTCAAAAACCAAAAATCCTTTCAGAAAATTTGTTCCCGCATTAGCAGCATAATAAAAAAAGCCTTATATTTGCTTCCTCAAACCAACGTTTCTTCATCCCCCCAACCCCCGGTTGCCCTCCGGGGGGCTTTTCTTTTTCAAGAAGTTATTTCACCGACCTTAACAAAATCATTTTCTGATACAATCTTGATAGCATCCCTTAAAGAATAAAAAATCCCATAATACTTATCTTCGTTCCATTTATTCTTTGGTTGAATATAAGCCTTAGTATCATAGTGCAATATACTTTTATCATGTTGTGCTTCAAAATCTTTAGAAGATGTAATTATTTCTCCTTTTGGAGTAAAAATCCTAGGTACCCCATTTAAGTAATATTCAACTTCACCAAACATTCCATTGGTTGAGCCAAGTAAAATTCCCTTACCTTCAATAAATACCTTTTCAATCTGTGTTTTATTAACCGGGAACTTCAGTGGTTCAATAGATTCAATTTTATCTAATTTGATTTTAAAAAGCTCAAGACACAACAAAGACATATATTGAGCATTATCATATAGGTCGAATCTTATTATTGAATTAATTGCCTTATTAGGAATGAATTCTGCTTGTGAAGTTATTGCCATTTTATAATTTTGTTTTAAGTAGAATCAAAATTATAAATTATAATTTATAAATCCAAAAAAAAAGACCCGGTTTTTTTAATTACCGAGCCTTTTTTCCAATTTACAAAAATACAATAAATCATATGAATTGCAAATTTACAAATCTTTTCTTAAACTTATGTAAAAAGATGGTTGAACACCTTCAATTGTTCCGTAAATTATTTCTCCAGTCGCTTTATCTTCATCCTCAATTAAATATGTTGCTCCCTCAGATTTATTAATAGGAATTTTACCATCCATCACAACTATCTCATCCAATTCAATCTTACCAGTATCTTCATCCAGTAGGGTACCTTTTCTCCCTGACCTTACCAGAATACCTAAATCGTCATCTACAATATGGTCTTTTACAAATATAATTCTCATTTTATTTTTTTAAATTTAAAATTAACGAACACGTATACCTTCTTGAATAATCTCTCTCTCTTGTATAAATCCATCCCCACGAAGTTGTTCCAACAAATATTTTGTCGAAACTTCCATAACAGCCTTACGAGTATCAATCATATCAGCCAATTCTCCCTTTATTCTCCAGATAGTAACTTTTAATAATCGCATATCTAAATTTAATTTTTCACAAATATATTTGTAAGGACGATTCTCTCTTAAATACATTTTCATGATTTCTCTCTTCAATCCGGCATACTCATAAGAACTCTTTACTAAATCAACTTGCTTCTTAACTTCACTACATGTCATCCCGGTATGACCTGACATAATCTTTACTATATCATTTGTTTTAGGATGTATTACCTGTAAATCCTGGTAAAACATAAATAAATCTCGCATTGGCTCCGGAAATTTTTGTAATGCATAATCCGGGAATTTATCAATTACATCATATATATATTCCAGTTTTGCCTGGCGTTCTACTTCCGGCTTTGCAGTCATTACCTCTGGCTCCGTACACTGAATATCAAATTGAATCAATTCGCCAGATGGACTTTGCATTACAGCATCCACTGAAAAAGAATTTAAATCTGAAACATTTGTTTTCTTAGCACGAAAATAATCTGTTACGTAATTTTGTGCAAGCGTACTTAGCCATGCATTAAATGTATAATTACGCTCATAACTGTTTAATTTTTCGAAAATCTTAGCCATGATTTCCATTACTACATCTTTCAATTCTTCACGAGATTTGAAATTTGTATAAAACCTCCTGGTTAATATAGGAGCGTATTTCTTAAACAATCGCTCACATGAAGGTTGGTGATTTCTCTTAATGGCAGCAAGCAATGCCAAATCCTCATAATCGGATTTTCCAAATTTTGGTTCCTGTAATTTACGGGCTATTTTCATATAATTTGATTTATTAATGTATAAATTTAGTTACGAAACAAAAATAATATGCGTTACAAATGTTTAAATTATTGATTGTTAATATAATAAATAACTTGTTTTCTAAAATCATTATGTTCCAACATTATCTTATAAATTAAAATAATTCCCGGCTAATGTACATGTTTTTTATATATATTACACAACGTTATTAAAAATCCATTATAAAGTTTTCAACACCACTTTTGTTAATAACTCCAGTTACGTAAAACTCCAATCAAACGTTACACCCAAAATATAATTTTTATATTAAAGATCACCACACCTGGTAAAAATCCATTGGTTTTTATAATAAGGTATACATTATACTTTAAGCAACTTGGAGAAATTCTGTAAAACTCCAAGATGCTTTTGTAGCAGTTTGGTTAATACTGGACAGGTTTTGTCGATATGTTCAGTTTTCTATTAAAAAATGAACATATTATTTTTGGAGTTTTACTATGAAAAATAATATAAATTTATTCGTAAAACTCCAATCAAAAATATTTTGTAACTTCTCTGTACACAATTACGTTAAACCCCACATGAATGTTACTAATCTATACACAATTCAAAGTATCCACTTTTGTTCCTTTAGGTATCTTATAGAAAATCAGTTCTTTATAGATTGGGATTTATTGGAGTTTTACGTTAAAAAAAGTAGATATGTTGCAAATCTATACACAATTTTATTGGTTGAGAATCTAAGCAAAAACATACGTGAAAAATGTGGACAGAACAGGCATCCACTTTTTGCTAAACGTTTTAATAAAATATCCACTTTTATATTTTGCCATATTTTACCACCATTTACCACTTTGTTCCACAATAAACCACCAATATATATTTAATTAATTTGTAATCAATATGTTAAACTCCAAAGTTAAATATAAATTTTATATAAAAAAACTATTAAAAGTGGATTAAAGTAAAACTCCATACGAAGATAATACGAAGATAATAAATAACTTCAATTAGAGCAAATATGATTAAGTTTTTAATGAGTAAAACTCCAAAAAATATATAAAAAAAAACTATAAAAAAACTATTATTTTCTAGCATAAAACCCAGGAATTTCAGCATAGTTTTTCTACAATAAAAAAACTTATTATTTTTAGTATATTTTTAGTTATTTCTTTTGTGATTTAAATTGCATATTTTAATATAAAAAGTAAGCATATATGTCACAGGAGCAAGTATTATTATACGAGGTATTAAATCCGAATTTTCAAGAAGTTTTAAAAGAGTTTAAAGAGAACTTCGGGTATGATATTGAATATGATTTTAATTTTTTGGATAATATAGAAGATTGTTCAGAATTCTTTTCAAAAAACACGTTAATATGGGATGATAAGCATAATGGATTTATACTTTTTTATTCACATTCTAATCAAAAGAGGGTTCGCTTAAAAGAAGGGATAGTATTACTATTTCATTTGGGTGTATATCCTAAAGGCAAGGAGTTAAATATTAAAGACAAAATAGAAATGTTTTTAGGTTTGAACAATTTCAGTTTATATAATGGAGGAGACAAAGATCAGATAATATTAAACGCTTTAGAAAAGCAATTAATAATTATTCGGCAGTTTCAGTTATCAGATTTCATGATAGAGCATGACCTTATATCTGGACACTCCCTCCAATCAGAGATTCATTATTATTTCACACAGATAAAATTCATTCATGAGTTCACTATGGAATTCATGTTAAAATACGACCATTCATTTGGGAATGGGGTACGAATTCCTGAAAACCGGAATGGGTTTAGTGATTTTTACCACAAAAGTTTGCTCAAGACTTTAGAAGAGCGATTTCCCTTATGCGGAAAAAAAACTGATAAAAACCCCAGATGACAAGGAAATAATTTATAATTTTGTTCAAGTAGGAAATGAAAGTTATAAATTAGAAGGAGGTAATATCTCCCCAGGGTAAGATTATTGATAATGAGAATATTCAGGGTACAAGGTTGGAGTAAAACGTAAAACTCCAATAATTATATCTCCCTTATAATTCTCCCTTTTTACTTTGGTTATTAATTAATTAAGTTTTCTAAATTTAGAAAATTTATTAGAATGCATATTAACTTAGATTAACTTAGAATTCACTTAGGGTTATGAATACCAGAACTATAAAGAAAAATATTTCAAGGGGGTTTGGGCATATAATAGATTTATTTAAAATAGATGAATTGGGATTAAATTCAATTAAGAAATATGAAACGGATTTAATATTGGAGCTGGAGAGTGGTGGTAGTGGTTATGATAAAATTTTTAATACAATAATATTATTCCCATCATCTATATGTATACAGGATAATATTGCTAACAGTATAGATATTAAGATTTCAAATTATTTTAATAGAAAACCAAATTCATTTCATATTGTGTTGAGTTATATTGAAATTATTAAAGACAATGCATTTATAGGAGATAAAAAAAAATATGAATTTAGTTATAAGGGATTAGAATTAAAATTAACAAAAAGGGAATTTGAGTTCAATGATTATATAAATCATTTTGTATTTAATAAAAGGTATACAACCAAAAAACTGTCAATAAGAAGAATTGATTTAGATTTTTGTTTAGATTCAATTATTATGGAAAATGATGTTGAATATTTAAATTTCATAACAAAGCAGTGGAAAAAGCACATGGAGAGAAATGTAGATTCTATTATTCAAAACTTAGAAAAAATAGATAAGAGGAAGGAAAGATATGAAAACCAAAAGAATCAATATCAATACAGATGAATATATTCCATATAATAAATGATATTACAAGCAATGAATATCAGTCAATAAAATGCGAGCCACAATTATTAATTGAGATTATTGGGGATTTGAATAGTGCAGTTATAGAAGAAATAAATCATACGAATAGGAGACTAAATTTAAAGGAGTTAAGAATGAGAATTATTAATAAACCCAGACATTTTAAGACTTGTATATATTGTGATACGGATTCTTATATTATTCGGTATAAAAAAGGGGAAATAAAATTAATATATCAAAAAAGATATCAGGGTGACTATGATTTGAAAATAAATGATAGTAATGATATACATCTTAATACTTTTACAAAATATGCCTATCACAGCAGAATGTTTATTATTAACTCTAATAAAACACTTTATCACAGAGGTATGAATTGTCCACATACTTTAACACTAACATTACAAATAACCCAATTAAATATTTCAATTTCAGAATCAGAGGAAACCTATTGTGATAATGGAGATTTATTAATACTATTAATGAAAGGTTGGAAGGAATACATCAATAACTTTATAATAAGCGAAAAACTCACAACAAGTTTAACGATAAAATTTTATTATGATTTAATAACGAATTTAAAATAGTTATGAAGTTAATTAATTTATTACAGAGCATGTATGACAACCTGGATAATAAATGGAATTTTCAGCCTGAGTTATTATTAGAGTTTAATTTAGAGTTTAATATGGATTTGAATACAAAAAAATTTCAAAGAAACCCTATAATTTCAATATATGATTTGGGCATTTATTCCAGGGTATATATTGACTATGCAATTATAGAACAAATGAAAGAGTACCAGCACTCTCTTATTAACGCCTGTCCTGTTTTTAAGTCTAAATTTTATGAAATTGAAATTAATAAATACTTAGGTATTCAACCTTCTATATTCCATCAAAAATATCATTATGTTTTAACAATTGAAATAACATCTCCAAAAGAGATTAATATGGATTTGATATCTCAATTATCTTATTCATGGGAAGAATACATTTTAAGTTTAGATAAAATATTAACGAGTAAAGAGATCACAGAAAAAATTCAAAAAGAATTATATATTGAATAAAAAATGAGTAAAAGATTAATATATTTTGAACACACTATTTGTGATAGGTGGGATTTCGAACAGGAATTAATAATGGAGTTTGATACTGTTTCTTATGATTCTTACTATGGGGATGTAATTTTTTTGGAAATGAACAGTTGGATAAGGTTAATGTACAATAACAATAACAACAGTAAATACAATAAAAACAGTCAATATGAAACCACGACATATATTCTTCAAATAGGATATTTTGTTGATTATAGTAATAATATACATACTTTACATAAAATAAAAAGACAAATTACCACATTAATAGATATTTTACCAGATGATGATGGTATAAATTATTTATTAACCATAAAGTGCGGACCTGAGAAAATAGATAAATTATTACAACGAATGAATGTATTAAAAAATGATTGGCATTATTTAAATAAGTTATCAACCACCTGGTCAAATTATATTAAGGATGAAAATTATTTAATATTATAGATTATGGTTATGTTTATGACAGGGGTAATAACTGATTATATTAATTATAAGAGAGTAAATGGAAATGAAAATAGTGAATTGATTTTTCCAAAAGGACTTTTATTAGAATTTCGAACTCCGAGTTGCGGGTTTGCCACTCGCAATAAAATAATTGATAATAAAATATGTATCAGTATGATTTTACCTTTAAAAAAGAAAATTATATTGATAGACTTTGAGATTCCTTTTGAAGTTACTGATAAAAAAATGTTATCATTTTTGAAGGATATTATCATTGATTATAACACAAATTGGTTTAGAATATATATATTTATAAATTCTAAAAATTTAATTAGAATTTCAATTTCCACAGAAAATAAGAATAATTTTGAATTAATAAACGAAATATATCAAGATGAAAATTATATAAAGTTTATTACAATGCAGGTGATTAATTATTATTTAGGACAAAAATTAAAAATATTATGAAACTTAAAGATGTTTTTATTTCATATGAAGAATTCAAAAGAGGAAGGTATGAAAATAAACCTTTACTATTTGAGGTTATTAATAAAGAGTATGAATCAAATGATTTTCTTTCAATTGATATTGGTAATGAGGATGCTATGGATGCAAAGAAAATATTCAATGAATATGAAAAAGCTTACTATGCAGAAATTAATATTATAATTCGTTTATTTAAGAATATGAATTCATTTATATATAAATCTACTTTTAAAAGAGGAAAAAATATTAAAAAGTCTATAATTATTTATTCTTACAAAATGAAAAATGATGAACGTCATTCTATACAAATGGTATATTTTATTAAATTTCAATTTAGAAACTCAAACATGCAATTTGCTAAAGATATATACAATGATGATGAATATTTTAAATATATAATTAACCGGTTTAAAGAACATATTGTTTTTCTTCATAAATCAAACAAAGAACACTTACAATGAAATTAAAAGATATTTATTTGCCTTATTCTGATAAACAAAAAATCAATTATAGTCCTAGATTATTGATGGAGATCAATGGTATTGCTGAAAGTGAGTTTAGATTTTATAAATTTTACAACATAGCTTCGGGAGTTAGGGTTTCTGGGTTTAGTGGTGAGCAGCGCATTTATTATATTAAAATAGTGTTTTCATATGGGAATCCAATTAAACATATTGATATTGCCACACTTAAAGCGCATTATAAAAACATAAGCATTTATGAATTTACTTCTTCGCATGAAAATCCAAATCCGATGTATGTAATGGATATAAATTATTATTCTGATGAATCTACCAGAAATATGATATTAGATAATATTGAATACTTATATTTTATAGCAATGCGTTTTAAAAGTTTTATTGACAGTGATGAATATATAAAACAAAAACAAAAATTTAAAAAAGCACAATGATTATTTACGTTGAGGAGCCAAATAAAAAGAATAAATATATTGAAATTTATTTTCAAAATAATTTTGATAAAGCTATATTTACGGAATATGATGAAAGTATAATCTATCCTGACTGTTTGATGTTGGAATATTTTATTGACGAAAAGAATAGGGATTTTAATTTAATATATTCAGACTTGCCTATTAGTTTAACAAATCAAAAAATTAATTATTATTTTTGTATGCAATTAAGTCCCAAAAGTTCTTTGAAAAATTATGAAATTTTAAAAAGTTTGCCAACTATTAAATTTCAAGAAGCCAATTATAATTTAAATAGATGTGGAATTTTTCTACATAGCGAATTGTTTTTCAGTTTTAGCATAAATTGTAATGGACAAAAATTAAAAGATGGTCTTAGAGGTCTCAACTATATAGAATATCTTAAAAACAGATTTATTCAGACTTTAGAATTTATATTAAACCTTTACCATGTCAAATAGAGCCAGATTATATAATACTGTTATATTAATATATGATGATTACATCCGGGGTAAAACTCCAGATGAAAAATTATTTATTGAGTTTAGCGATAATCAAGTTAGGAATTTTAGGAATTACAATTATTTTCATAAACAATTAAAAGAGATTGGTAGCATGAGAATAGTCCTATATGATTGTTTACAAATACCACCGAAAGCACAGGGCATACAAGACTTAAAATATATTAAGCAAATATATGTAGTTAAAGTTAAATCGGATATTAATTTCGCAGATCAAATTGCCATTTCAAATCTTAATAGTGGTGACGGTAGTAAATTATATGAAAAGCGTATTAATGAAATTAGTTATGAATTACATAGAGAACGAACACTATTTGGTCATTGTTTTACTATGTATTTAAAAAGTCTTTCGTATGATACGATTATGGAGGTATATGAGAATAACAATTATTTATCAGAATTGGTAAATAATTTTCAAAACTGGATTGATAATACAAATTTTGATCATTTTTTAAATAAAAAAAATGAAAACGAAAAATCAAACGATGGCTTTGAAATTAGATGAAAAGTTTCTTTTATTAGAATTTGACACTTCAAAAAAGGTGTTAAGGCGACCTGTTTATGTATTAAATCAATTTTATAAGAATATATTTAGTAAAACAGTAATTGGAGATTATTTCGAGGATAGCAACTGTGGTTATCTATCAATTGAATTACCAACTGGTTATTTAATTTATTTAATTCACTTTCCTAAATCAAAAGATACATTTTTAAAAAATCGAGAGACTATTTTAAAAACATTTGATAAGGAAGAGATTTCTTACTGGTTAAATAGATCAGACGAATTAAATATTTTTAAGCATCTGATTGTAGATATGCAATACACTGGCTATCATCCTGGACAACCACTTGCTGCAATACCGTTATTATTTAACAATAATGAAATAATTATATACAGAAAAATTTATTTAGAAAAGAAGACGTTTTCTCATAGTGAAATGGTTTATTGGTCGAATGTTTGTTTAAAACTAATGAATGCTTTTCAAAACAATTTAATTTTTAGGTATAATAAATTAATAGGTTTAAAACAATTTGTAAGTCCTTTAAAGTATGAATTTGAGGTTTTGGAGGAGATAAAAAAGATTTCGAAGGGGAATTCTATCTATTTTCTAATTGACAGCTGTTTAAATTATGACTTAAAAAAAATAGAGATTAATAAAGAATTGAATATTTTACTTTTTAATTTTGCTAAATTAAAATAAAAACAAATAAAAACACTTATTTTTGTATATGGAAAAGGCTAAAAGCGAGGATACCAAAATTTTATTTTTAGAAATTGACGGATTAAATAAGGATTTTAATTGCGGAAAGCATGCAACGCAGATTATTAATACCGAAAACACTTCTTCTCAGGTGGTATTTAATAACAATGATTGTTTTGTACATTTAAGCGAAGTAAAAGATGGGTTTCATATTTCGGCAGAATGTTTATATTCTAATGAAAAAAGGGCAAAAAATTTAGTTAATTTTATTGAAAACTCTTTAGAGCGAAAATGGAAGTGTATGTTTGATTATTTTGAAAAACATCATTGTTTTCAAGATTCAGATTGTAAGTTCTATAATTATATAAATGGTGATTTTTCCAGATTAAGCATTAATAAAGTAGGTAAAAATGCAGTAATTTCCTACAGGTTATTTGTTGATAATTCTGGATTTAATATTGAGAAAGCCATTAAATTAGGGATGTATATCATTGAAGTTTTACAAAAGGCTATCATGAGTATTAAAGATGAAGAATGTTTAACTGATTTTTTTAATATATTAATATATAATCTGTTTGATAAAATATCATTTTTGGATTTATATTATGAAGCATTATTTAAAGAATTATCTGATAAAAATTATAATTTTTCAGAAATGTATTATTATCACAATAAGTTAAGTGCTTTATATCAAGACATTAAATTTGATGATGTTAATTTAGGAGATAAAATTTATGAAGATGACTTAAGGATAGTTCCTTGCCAAACAAATAATTTACCTTTTTAAATTATGAAAAAGAATAATACAAAGTTTTTAACTAAAAAATCTATTGATAAAATAAATGATTCTCGCAGTATCTCAGAGGGTTATTCACATATGTTAAATTTTGTTTTTAATGAGGAGGATTCAATTTTAAAAATTAAATATAACACCAATACTAGAAATTTAGATTTAATACCTGATATATATAGACAAGAGGGTTGTTTTAAACATACAGAAAAAAAATTTAAAATTTATCAACTTTTAAAAGTAATTAGAGATCAAAAGGCTTATGAAATTTTAGAGAACAAAGAGTGCAAGGAGGTATTAAAAAAGATTTTATCAAGAAATTATTTATGGATTAAGAACCCACAATACTGGGTTAAAAACAGTAGAAATCCATACAAGCAAACAGAAAACTTAATAAATTATCTATTTTGCAAATACAAGGCTCCATCTTTTCTCATGGATTGTTGGTTTTCCAATTTCAATGGAATGGATAGATATTACAAATGGTTTTTCCATTTAACCAGTGGTAAGAGTGCTAGAAATTTACCAGGTATATATTTTAAAGGATGGACAAAGAAATTGGCTCATGATTTTGTCAATATAAGTAATGTTGGTTCACCGGTAGATGCATTAATAAAGACAATTAGTAAAAACAGTGGTGGTAATAACCGGTTGTATCCTTATTTTTATATTAGCAAAATACAGGAAGGCATATTAAAAAGTTCAGAAAGTGAATTTTGGTTTTCTTTTATAGAATATTTTTCAAAGCAGGGTATGTTTGATTATGAGCATATTTCTCACATTGCTGATTATGTATATAATATCAAATATGATTCTCAGGGGGATAGAAAACCGGAGAACCCAAAATATGAGATAAAGCGAAAAAATCTCAATACTGTTTTAAAAGAAACTGAGGAATGGATGGGGCAACTTCAGCGATTTGCCAAAGCCATTGGTATTGCTGCAAGGCAAGGATTTATAACAGAACAAATAAGCAATCAGAAAAAACAATTTGAAACTAAATGGGAAAAGGCACACAATGGTAAGTGGGAGCACACCCAATCTATCAAGGTTGGAAAAGAGAAGGTTAAGGTAACTTATTTTATACAAGAATTAAATACTGGTCAGGAGCTTTTTAATGAGGGTCGTACAATGAATCATTGTGTATATTCTTATATAGGTTCTTGTGTAAGTGGAAAGTGTCGTATTTATTCATTAAGAGAAAAATCTACTCAGGGGTCTATCTTAACCATTGAGGTAAGAAATGGTATTTTGGTTCAGATACGAGGAAAGAGTAACAGGCGTATGCAACCTGATGAGCAAAATATTATTGAGCAATGGTGTCAGGCAACGGGGTATAGAATGTAATATAATTCTTCATTTTAATAATTCTTAATTCTATATTTATAGAATGAAAGAGTTAATATTAGAATATTGTCATAATGAATCAGATTTCAGTGATTTTCAAACAGATATTTATTTTTTAAATAAATTTGTACAGGATAAAGTTTTACCTCCTAATCAAAAATCTGAAAATGGAGAATATTTTAGTTTTGGTGAATTTTTTGGAATTTTTTCTTTTCCTAATTCAAATTCCACTTGTTTTATTTTTCGATCTCATGAGATTTTACAATATTATCATAAATTATCAAATTACGACATTAAAACAACTAAAAAATCCATTGAATTTTTAAATCAAATTGTAGCAAGTTACAATCAGGGTTCAATGAGGGAAAAAATAATTGTATCTAATAAAAAAGAAATTATTAATTTTAATAAAAAAAACATTGAAAAATTTTTTCCAGATAATGCTTATGAAACTTTTGTAACAACCCAGGATTTAATTAAATGGAAAAATGATGGAATAAAATTCCTTAATTTTGGTAATTGTTTATCAAGTTTATTATTTTCAAAAGATCATTTAAGTAAGTTCGAAAATTTAAATAAATCAACATTTCCTATTATAATATTTACTAGCAATCATATTTTGACAGATTTTAAAATAGAGGAAGTAAATACAATATTTTCCAACTTATCTTATATCTTAGTTATGATATATAATGAGGGTAAAAAAAACAATTTTAATACATTTGATTCTACAATTTGTAAAATAGCAACAAATTTATTATCTGAAATGAATTATCAATTAATTCAGCAAATAGATAAAGAATGTATTTTATACAGACAAAAATTAATACATGAAGTTTTATCAAAATACAACTTATCAAAGTGATAAAGTTATACTATTAGAATTTTTAGATACTGAATTGTATAAAAATCATTATATAAGTTTGTATTCTTCCCATTCGCATATTGGATATAAAGAGTTTGAAAAGACTCTTCTTATTAAAAATGAGGCAATAGTAAAATCTATTAAAAATTTAGAAATTTCTAATTTTCATCTAAGCATTTGTATTGAACCTATGACTTTTCCGGCAACAAACTGGATTGTTCCATGGATAGAATATGTTGATGATGAATTTTTATGCACTTTATTTGCTGAAATCAAAGGTGATAATTATATGGAAAAGCCCAAAACGGTAATAACCAAATCAGTATATTTCTTTATAGATTACAAAAAAGAAATAAGATTTTTTCTTAATTTTACTGAAACGACTTTGTTATTCTACAAAACTGAAGGGTTTAAAATACCTGTTACTTTAAGGTTTTTGACAGGGGTAGATTGTTTGATTTTAAGATTAGAAGTTATACAGTATGAATTAGATTTTAATAAAATTCATCAAAAAGAGCTTGATGAATATAATTTTGCTTATTTTTGTCAGACTTTAAAGAACTTCTGGACTATTATAGAAGAAAGAAATTATCAAATTACTCCTAAGGAATTTAATAATTTATTTATAAAGACTTTAAAAAGACAAGTACAAATTATATGTTAATTTAAATTTAAAAAAAAATGAAAAAGCAAAAAACGCAGCAGAATTCTGCAAAAAAGCCTTTGGCAAAAGCCTCAAAAAAAATAGTAGTCAAAAAAACAGATGCTAAGAAAAAGGTTGGTTTGACAAAAACCAGTTCTAAAATTTCAAAAACAGAACCGGCTAAGTATTTCGATGTTAATGGTAAGAAAGTACGTATTCCAAAATTAATTTTAGGTCATCACAAAAAAGTGATTGAAATGTATTTCACATTACCTATTAATTTTCGTAAAAATTTAAAACAAGTTTTTACAAAGGCAACTGACATAATTGCATTTGGTCCAATGAAGGGAAAACAATTTCGTGAATTACTTGCAAAAGGGGATGATACTATGCGTCAATATTATAAAGAAAATATTTTTGGTGCTTTTAAACAAGAATCGCTTGCCATTAAGGTATCTGATTTTTTCATGGGTAATAAAAGTTTAAACAACCACAATATTATTCCTCATGCTGAGACAAGTTTTGTTGATGAAGTATATGGGTAAAAAGTAACAATTTAATATTAAAATTTATTTAAAATTATGAATAGTCCAAAAGTAAATTATAAAATCAGAAGAGAGAATTTTGAAAAGCCTCTTGATATTACTATAGATTTATCCGAAATAGAAAAAGTAGGATTAGAGCAATATCTAAAAAACGAAAAACTGGTCGATGAGCATTACTCTTATGAAGTATTAAGCCGATTTATAACTCAAAAGAAAAAGTTCGCTAATAATACCGAACATAATAAAGGTGTTTATAAAAAAGTGAATAAAAAAGCAATACCATTTCGTGTTGAATTGCATTCGGTTGAATACTATAGGGTAAATGAAGGATTTCCAAGATACGTAGATGTATTTGCTCCTACTCCTGGTAAAGCTATTATGATAGCTCAAAACAAAGTTGGATTTACGACATTTCCTCAAGGATGGAATGATATGGTTACGCAATCGGGAGAACATGTTCAAATTCCTGATTTTGGAAAATATGAACTTGGGGATGAAAAAAACGTTTACAAACAAAAAATGAAGTCCTACAACAATCATTAAAGATCAGGTGTAAATTTAAAAAAGCGTATCAGTATATGGTGCGCTTTTTTTGTAACTTTATCTCTGTATTTACGTTGAACTCCATATTATCTTATTAAATGAAAAGAGACAATAACATTATACTTCCGGGAACCATCATTGAACAAACAGCAGTTAAAGGTGATTTGTGTTATGAGCATTTTGGTATTCATCCTATGACTGCAAGTGTTTATGGGCATAAAAAAGAAGAAATTGTAAAAATTAAAATGATTGTTTCAAAAAATCAGGAAAAACCCATTGAACACACGCCTATATTAGACGTAGATTATTGGGGCTGGTATGATTTTCAAACAAAAAAATTCAGTTTAATTTATGGTCAATATTTTTTATTAAATATGTGTTTTCCTTATGGGATAACATCAACTGAAGAAACCAATCAAGGTAAGGCTTATCGTTTAGAAATAAAAATCGAAAATTAGAAATATATGGAAACATTTACTGTTTATGCAAAAATTTTTAATACAAAGAAAAAGTTCATCATTTCAAATGAGGATATAACTTCTCAAAGTGAAGCTGAAAATTATACTTTGAACGTTTTAATTCCAAAATTAATTCGTGAAAACGTAACTTTCTATGATACTGAGAAGGTAAAAGAAAACACATTAAAAAACGAGCAAACAAAAGATAAAAAGAAGGAAAATAAAGAAAGACTTAACAAATCATTTGATAAAGTATTGGATTCTTTTGATAATGCCTTTGCAAAAATGGATAATGCCTTTGCAAAAATTTTTGATATGGATAAGAAGAAATAATTATGAATATAAACACAAATAGATTAGACGGGTATTTAAGGGCTAATGGAGGTTTAACATTAAAACAGGCTTTAGTATTCAATTATTGGAGTTTTTTTAATTTTAAAAAATGTGAATACTTCTATATGCTATGTGAGGAGGGCTATTGTAATCTAATTGCTTTCAACAAGACTGATATGGAATCAGATAAAGTTATTAACAATAAGTTGATGGAAAATAAAATTAGACATTTGTAATATATACTGAAAATTTTTATAAATTAGCGGAGTAAATATTCACACCAGATGAAAACGATATACTTAACACTAATTTTATTAATATTCAATTTTAACAGTTTATTTGCTCAACGACAGATATTAGAATCCTTTGTAAACGTATCAAGTTCTACAGAAGAACAGATTTTATACCTAAAGGATTCTACCAAGGGTATACAAACCTGTGGTAAAAGTCCAAGAGAAGATGAAATTAATTATATATCTAATGGAGTAAGTAATATTGGGTTTACTTCAAATGATAATAGGATATACATTTGGTGGAATTCCTGTGATGATATGACTAACAGTAAATATGTTATTTATAAAACCATAGATAATACCAATTATGAAGTGGTCTCAGAAATTACGAATATACCGTCTAATATTCATTATCCCATTCTCTATTGTACAAATTTTATAAATGATACTCCATACAACAATCAATTTTTTCTTTTTTATAAGCAATATGAAAACGGGTCTTTGGCACATATAATAACATTGATAGTTCCAAAGCAATCTTCAAAAAAAATACTTTCAAAACTTTGACATGGAAACGATAGAAGATAATTTAAAAATTCCTTATAAACCTAATTTATTTGCAGAAGATGAGGTGCTTTATTCCAGTCCTGGTGATTGGATGCATATGAAACGTAATAATAATTATTACTATGCAGAAAGAAAAGGAATTGATTCAGTTGCTTTTGTTTTATTTGACACAAACCTTGATGACACCAAGCGAATAGGCTTACTTAATGAATATAAAAATCCAATACATAAAAATGTATTAGGTGCATTTGGTGGTTCCATAGACCATACTAAATATTTTGAAGATTTACGCATATTAGTTCAAGATGAAGTCTTAGAAGAGGCGGGATTCAAAGTAGAATTAGATCAAATAAAACACTATGGCGAGTTTGTTGTTTGCACACACATGAACCAAGTTAGTTATTTATTTGGTGTTACGGTTGATAAGAAATTACAACAAGAAAGAACAACAACCAATCCGGAGGAATTAAAATCAGAAGTCATATGGGTGGATATGCCAAAAGTTTTAGAATTATCTGATTGGAAGTCATTTTTAATAATAACCAAAAGAATGATTGCAGCAAATGCAAAAATTACTGTCAAACCAATTATAAAATAATCATGGTCATAAACACAATTCATCAAAAACCTTTAATAATTCTAATTAAAAATCATATAATAGATTTGAATTTATATGATCTTTCTTTTTTTTCATTTATAGAATATAATCAAATTTATTTTATAAATAAATTTAGTGGTAAAACTTTTAATTTTAATTTCCTGTTACCTAATGAAGGTAAAGAGTATACAATTATTAGAAATAACATTATTGAACTTTTAAATCCAATCAATTTATCAGAAAAATTAATTAACGAAAAAAAAGATAAAGACACTTACATGTCTTCATAAAACTAAACTTTATCCCAGCCATAAATTTTACCATCCGGACCACAATAAACCGTATGATAATCTGCCGGGGAATTTTCTAAACTTTTATTATAAACCATTTCTGAATTTAGTTGATCTAATATTATTGCTTTATCAATTAATATTAACCTATAACCCCACATTTCAATAATTTCTTTATTTTTGTGAAAACGATTTGTTTTTAATACCAATGTTATATTTACAATACCATATGTTCTAACTAATGAAAGTATGGAGTTTTTAAATTCATAAAATCTTTTTGTAAATTCCTGAGATTTGGGTATAAATATTAATTTACCAAAATATTTTTTTATATCCCATTTATATTTACCTTCATTACCATAGGGTTCAATATACAAAAATCCCTCCTTGTTTTTAACGTTTTTTATATCATTTTTCAATTGAACAAGACCAAAGTCGTTGAGATTTTTGTTCTCACGATATTCGGTAAAGTGCAGTCTTGAAAAATTAATTTTTAACATTTTTATTTTTATTTTTTTGAATGATTAAATTCTTTTGTTCTTTTTGAAATTTCTGAATTTTTGTGAATTTAAGTGCCTTAATATGTATGTTTTTTAATCGAAGTATAGATTTTGATTCATGTAAACTTCTTTGAATATCAAATAATATATTCCATCTAATATATCTTTGGGCTCTTTGTTTTAATAGTTCATAATCTTCCGGGAAACGTTGATGTATATTCCAATCTCTAAATTTTGACAATGCAAATAATTCTGCTTCAGTTTCTTGGAGATAAAGAGGTTTTTCAATATCATTAGAATGTTTTTTAACTATGTGACCTATTTCATGAAGTATAATGTATATTGATTCTATATCTGTTATAATGGGAATTTTAATTTTTCTTGTTTCATAGGTAGCCCGACCTACATTAGATCGAAACTTTTTACGTTCAATAATAATGTTATTTTTTTTAATTTCGGCTTTAACTAACTTTTTTAATCGCATAAAGAATTTCGGGTGATTCTTCACGGTCGTTTGTATTTTCATTTTGTTTGTTCTCCTTTATATCATCATCTTTAAATTTCCAAATGAAGTGATAACTTTTTTTCTGCTTGCCTTTGCAACATCTTAATATTGCACTTTTATCCATGCCGAACTCTCTATATATCTCTCCAACAGTTTTCCATTCTTTAACAAATTCTCCATTTAATTTAAATTGCAACACTGGTTTTCTATTATATTTATCAATACATTTTCTAATGTAATTTACTTTTTTCATCTTTGTTGTTATTCGTCTTATATAAATAAGAATCAATTTTTCAGTTGCTTGGTTTTTAAAAAAATAATTTATATCTATTAATCAAATGTATATAAAAAATAATAATAAAAGTGGATAATATCAAATTATAAATTAGAAAAAGTGGACAATTCACGTAATAGAGTGAAAATCAATGGTATTTTGTTTTTTTTGTAACTTTTACGCATAGTTCTCGTTTAAAAACATAATAAAAAGAAAATCAATGATCTTAAAACCTGAAAAAAATAATAGAAAATCAATGATCTTAAAACCTGAAAAAAATAATGATGAACTTTTGAATTTAATTTTAGAAATTAAGAATTTAATTTCATCGCATAATTTAAATATTGACTTAAATCTTCCGGATGAAGAATTAATTCAACAATTACAAGATAAGGTTAATTGGGGATGTATTAGTCAATACCAAAAGTTATCCGAACAATTTATTGAAAAATTTCAAGATAAGGTTGATTGGTATTGTATTAGTAAATACCAAAAGTTATCCGAACAATTTATTGAAAAATTTCAAGATAAGGTTGATTGGGGATGGATTAGTGAATACCAGAACTTATCTGAGCAATTTATTGAGAAATTTCAAGATAAGGTTAATTGGGAATATATTAGTGAATACCAGAACTTATCTGAGCAATTTATTGAGAAATTTCAAGGCAAGATTGATTGGCATAGGATTAGTCAATACCAAAAACTATCTGAACAATTTATTGAAACATTTCAAGATAAGGTTAATTGGGATTGGATTAGTGTATGCCAAGAACCCTCTGAACAATTTATAGAGAAATTTCATGATAAGGTTAATTGGGAATATATTAGTCAATACCAAAAACTATCTGAATCCATTATTGATAAATTTCATGATAAGGTTGATTGGGGATGTATTAGTAAATATCAAAAATTATCCGAACAATTTATTGAGAAATTTCAAGATAAAGTTTATTGGGGATGTATTAGTGAATATCAAAAACTCTCAGAACAGTTTATAGAAAAATTTCATGATAAGGTTAATTGGTATGGGATTAGTAAATCCCAAAAACTCTCAGAACAGTTTATAGAAAAATTTCATGATAAGGTTTATTGGCATTTGATTAGTAAATATCAAAAACTCTCCGAACAGTTTATTGAGAAATATAATTTAAAAATTTCAGACAAAAACATGCTTTACTATTCCAAGGATAAAAAGCTTGAAATTTTAAATTCCGGGGAAGGCAATCTTTATCAAATGGAAGGTGATTATATTCTTGCCTATAAATCAACCAGAATAGGTGGTTATTCGGCATTTAATTTTCAATACAAATACGAAGTAGGTAAGACATATGAAAGTCATGCAGATGGAAATCTGAATGAAGAAAATTCATTTGGATTAAGTGTTTGGACAAAAGAAAGAGCTTTGGATTATAAAAATAATGGAGAGTTATACAAAGTCAAAGTCCACATAGATGATGTGGTTGCTATAGTTCATGAGAAGAAAAAATTACGTTGTACCAAAATTGAAATCGTAGAAAAACTAACATTATAATAAGAATGGATTTAAATAAAATAACAAATTGGATGCGCTCTAAAGAGGGTCAAAAATCTATAGAAGAATACTCTAATTTATTGATTAGTAATGAAGAAATACTAAATAGTCAACTTGAAAGATTCCATGCTAAATTTCAAAATCGTTTTGGCGAATTTGTGGAAAGGGTTATTGCAAAATATGATACTAAAGAATATGTTTTAAGATGGTATGATAGAGGTATTGAACCGCCCAGGGATTTATTTTGGTTTTTATTTGAATATGCTATTAAATATGGAAAAGAATGTAATCAAAAAGAATATCAAGAGTATGGTAATGAATTTACAACTTCACTGTTTTTAGTTCATGGTTATTATTTTTTAAAGATGGATGGTCAAGGTTCGGTTGTTCAAATTAAAAAATCTGACCCAAAAAATTTTTTTGAAATGCAATCTATTGATGAAAACATTTCGCAACTACAAAAAATAACAAGCAATTTTCTTTTCATAGAATTTTATCCACATACAAATTGTGATATGTATAAAATTTTAAATGAGTACACAAAATATAAGGAAGATAAAATTGTTCTCCATCCCGTATCTGAAGGATTTGAAAAATCATTAATAGAAGCAATTAAATGTCTCACAAATAGAAAAGAAAAATTTTACAAAGGCGAAGTATGACAAGAAAGAGAAATTATTATCATATACCGGCTGATAAAATCGGTTTTGTTTTATCTCAATTAGAATTATATGGATGGGAATTTTGTTCATCAATTGGCATTAGAGAACCCATTGAAAATCATTACAAAAGTGCGACAAGTAAAAATTGGGATGGTCATAAACCGGTTTTAATATTAACAGAATATAATGATTACCGAGATTTATATATTACATCTGATATGGTAATGAAAAAAAGTGGTGACACATCTATTATCAAATCATACGAAGAGTTTAAACAGAATTATTTAAGACATTCTTAGATGATGTTTCCACCATTAAAAAACTATATACTTCCATCAAAATCCTCTCAGGGTTGGTTCGGTGCAGAAAGGAAGTTTGATATTCATACAGGAATTGATTTGTACTGTGATGAACACAAGGAGGTTTTTTGTATGGAAGATGGTATAGTTCTTAAGATTATTCCATTTACCGGTGAAAAAGCAAACTCTCCATGGTGGAATAATACAGATGCTATTTTAATTAAAGGTCAAAGCGGAATAATATTATATGGTGAAGTTTCGTCATTTGTTAAAAAGGATGATATAGTAAGAGAAGGTGATCTAATTGGAAAAGTATTACGAGTACTCAAGAATGACAAAGGATTACCTACAACAATGCTTCATTTAGAATTATATGAACATGAATATGAAGGAGAAGGGGAAGTGTGGGAATTAGGAAAAGATAAACCTAAATACTTACTTGACCCTATTGATTTAATTAATAAAATTACAACTTAAATTAAATGACAAGGATTAATGTTGGTATTCCAGTTAAAAAACTGTCCCGTGAACATTTGCTTGCTGAACACAGAGAAATAAAAAGAATACCCAATTGTATTGTCAAAGGAAGGTATAATATCAAAGGACAGCCTAAAAAATTCAAATTAGGTATAGGTCACGTTAAGTTCTTTTATAATAAATTAGGTTATTTGTTGAATCGGTACAAGGAAATTTATGCCGAATGTATAAGAAGAAAATTTGATGTTCAGGATTATTCTTCTGCTTGGGATAAAGTTCCAAAAGAATTGATGGGTGATTATAAACCAACAAAAGAAGATATTAAATTAATTAAAGAAAGAATCAAAATAAGGAATAATGGAAGTTGATAAGGAGTTTTTACCAGAAGAAAAAAATAATGTTTAGTATTATCCCTAGTGGGTGTATAAACCTGCGTTCTTATAAACAAGAAAAAGAAAGTATATTAAGAGCCATGAGAGTGTTCGCTAAACAGGAAAGAGAATTAATCTTAAATAAATTACCTTCTGAAGAAGAGTTGGTGAAACTTGAAAAATCAATTGTTGCTGCCGACCCTTTATTTGCTGATTTAATTATTAAAGATTTAAAAAGTCAAATTGATTCAATTATAAGTAAAATACGCAAACACAATGAGCAATACAAAAAATGATTTTCTTAAAACCCTAATAGGTAAAACAGAAAAAGAAGCACAGGAAATGTGTAAAAAAGAAAAATATTCTTTCAGAACAGTAAGAATGGATAAAACAACTTATGTAGGAACTCAAGATTTAAATTTCGATAGAGTAAATTTAGAGTTGGATAATGGTCTGGTAACTAAATGTGATTTTGGATAAAAACTTTAAAAAATGGCAAAAGAAAAAGAGGTTTATAAAGAAATTTATAAAAAAGGTGTGTTCATAAATAACAAAGATGAAATATCCAAGGCTCTGCTTGAAACAGGAACTACTGTTGAACTTATAAATTCAGGCAAATATAATAGTGGCAATTTCTTCATAACAATTAAAATAAATTACAAATCATGACAGAACAAGAATTTGAAATATGGTTAGGCGAAACTGTGCCCCAAGCATTATTTCACGTAATGGATACCGACAAAGATAATGTACATGGTGTTAAATTAGATGAATTAATATTAGTAGAAATGATTGCAAAAAACCCTGGAGTTTTAAAATATAAATCTCTTGATTGGTTGGTTAATCATTTTATTAATACATATACTCTGAATAAAGGTCAAGCAGAATTTAATATTAAGAACCGTTTCAGTATTGATTTTTTTGAATTTTCTTTTTTGGTGGAGGCATGTATTCCTCCAGTGCCAATTGCAAGAGGGGCATTTTGGGAAGATGTGATAAATAAATACTATTATGTCTTAACCCAAGATGAAAGGAATGAACTTTTTAAGTGGATAACAGGGCATTTTAATTTTGATAAAAACAATAATGATTGTCTATTATTTAAAGCGAGATTTGACCCCAAAAATCAATATATTGTCAAAATTAAAGGGGATGTAAAAGAAGTAAAAGAGTGTTTTATGTGGGGAGGAAATTATCATACAGCAATAAACAAATATATTAATCCGGAAAAAATTATTGAGGTTAAGCCTAAAAATATTTAACTTATGGCAAAAGTAACTAAAAACAGATTCGGAGATTTAATTGTTAAAGGACAACTCACAATAACAATAACAGTACATTTGGAAACAATGAAAGCAAACAGTAGTATTTCAAGTTCTGAAGACTACAGTGAAGGTACTGAAATCTCAGATGAAATCGTATTAAAACAGTTAAGAGAAAGACTTAAAGAGTTAGCCTGTAGTAATACTGGTTCCGAAATGTTAGCTAACGGTAAAATTACGATAATATAAAAATTAAAAAACCAACAAATGATTAAGCAAAAACCTTTCTATGCCAAATTTCTTCCTGTAAATAAAAAAATTGAACCAGGAGATTGGGTTATATACCCTTTGGAAATAACGGTACCAATTCAGTTTCTTGGTGGTGATTTAATTGGAACTGAAATACCAGTTGAACTTTTTATCTGTTCAAGAGATATAAAAATTGGAGATAGAGTTATTTATGTTAAAACCGGAGAAGAAAGGGTAGTAATGGAAGCGTCTAATGCTCCAGAGTTTGGAAAAAAATGGTGTACTCCTGATGCTGCTAAATATAAACATGCAAAAGTAATTGGAAAACTTTCTGAAAAATCTTTATGGGTAAAAGAAGGTGATGAATTTGAAGAATCTCAACTAAAAATAGAAAATAAAATTGTAACAATTATAAGTTCACCACTCAAAAAGAAACTTCGTCCTTGTGATTGTGAAGACATGGAATCAGTTAAGAGATTAAACGAACAGGGTATTAGTCACAATGATGAAGAAATAGTTTTACGACCCAATCATGTTCTTTTAACAATGGGAAACACTAGTATTAAAATTTCAATGACTAGATTTAAAATGTTTGCTGAATGGTTTTTACAAGAACAAGAAATAAATAAATAAATTATGAGTATTTCAATAAAAAATTCGACAACATCAACAAAATGGGAGGTTGCTTTACAAAAAGGAGACTTACCTTCTGCTGGAGAAATAAATGACTGTGATGATAATTCTTGGTTGATAAGTAGCCTGAGACAATTAGCAGATAAAATAGAATCTGAGAACCCAAGAATAATTAATATTGGATTGAGTACTGATTCTCAATACAAATGTCCAAATCTTTATTTAGAATTATTCGAAAGAAACAAATGAAAGAAATAATACAAACAGAGAATTACTTGCTCATTGTAAGTGATGAAGAGAGGGGTCAACCTGGATACAATTATAATTTTGGTTTAAACAAAATAGATAAACTTTCTTTACCATATTTATCACATTCTACTGAATCGAATTGCTGTCAAAAAATTACAGCACATCTTCCACTAAACAATGCACCAATATTAGAAGGTGTACCATTACTTCCTGAATTGAAAATTGAAAATAATATTGAATTAAAATTAGGAAAATTACATCATCATTTGCAAGACATAAAAGATTATGAAGGTGTGAAGCAAATACAAGAAATAATTGTGACTAAATCTTTATATACTGAAGATGATTTAAGAAATGCATTATTAGAGTGTTGGAATACAGCTAGAAGCGATTTGTTTGTTGGATTTCCTAAAGCCAGTAATAATAAACAGTGGGAAGTATTTACAAAAATTATTCAATTTCTTAAGCAATCAAAATATCCAAAGTTTTTTATTAGTGAGGTGGATATTAAGTTTGGATATGGGGTAAAATCTGATGGTTCATCAACAGGTGAAATAAGACATAAAACAACAATCAACCCACACGGGCAAACAGTATTAATTGGAACTTATAAATATAAATAACTATGAAAACATTTCGTGCTCACACATCTTTTATTCCAGAAAGCGTTGTAATGGGAATGTCAAGATTAACTGCTCCTATTTGCATCATACCAAAAACAGATTATAAAACAATCGACACTAATCAGGGTTTTGGTATTTATTTAGAAGTATCCGCACCTTCTATTGAAGATGCTACAAAAATAATTACTCAACAAATATATTTATCTCCAAAAGAAATAAGTGATTATGGGGAATTACAAAATCTTTTGACAAAAGCAGAACTTAAAAGAATTTTGGATGGGATTTCTTTTGTAAAAAGTTGTATTGATTTTAGTTGGGGGTGGGAGATTTTAGAGATAGAAGGACTTGGTTGGGATAGTGATGAAAACTTAAAGTCCTCTACAAGATTAAGGGGATTTCTAATTAATACTACTTTTAAGCGTCCTGATATTAATACCGGGATAGTTGGTGTTGGCAGGGGAAGAAGAATGTGGATTGAGGAAACTGCCTCAGAAACCTCTGTGGTAATGACCGCCTGGGTATGTGTTGAATTAATAATTAAACACGAAGCAATGGAGTCGTTTATTTACAAAAATGCAAAAATCCTAAATCCTCACAAGTCTTTGACTGAATTGGCTTATCCAAATGTTATGTCAAATATTGAATAACTAATAATTTTTTCAACAATTTATTTTTTAATTTCAAAATTTAATTTTTATTTTATAAATTTGTAAAAAAATAATGTTAGATGAAACCAAGAACAAAATTTTTGATTCAAATTGCGATCATAATTCCAGTAGCAATATTATTAACTTTTTTACAATGCGAAATTTTAAATTCCAAATTTGATATAGGATTATTAATTACAAACTTTGTATTAGGATTAATTGTGTTATTTATAATTACCATAAGAGCCTATATGATTTTAAAGGAAATAGTAGCAAAAAGATATATTCCTAAATATAAAATGAAAATAGGCTTAGATATACATGGTTGTATTGATTATGACCCTGTATTTTTTTCTGAATTAAGCAGAACATTAATTGAAAACGGACATGAGGTACATATAACAACCGGTTCTTTTATTACAGATGAATTAAAAAAAGAATTAAGCGATTATGGTATGAAGTGGACACATTTATGGTCTATTTCAGATCATTATAAAAACAAACCTGGGATTGAATATTGGTATGATGAGAAAGGAAGGTTGTGGGTAGATGATGAACTGTGGAATATGGCAAAAGGCGATTATGCTAAATCTCAAAATTTAGATTTATTAATTGATGATACAGAAAGATATAAACAATATTTTTCTAATTCAGTTGCAATTTGTAATATTGTAAATAAATCAGGCAAAATTAGACCTCCAAAAGCAAAAATGCCTCCAAAGCCTTCAGAAAGAAATAGAAATTAATAAAAACTAATTAAATAATAATCTTTCACAAATCAATTAAACTTAAAATTTTATGAACAAAGACAGTGGTAATGTAGAACAAGCGGCAGAAATGTTGCTACAAATCCTTCAAGGAGAGGGAAAAGGTGTTGTTAGAAAAGCAATAGTTGTAACGCATGGCGTTCCTCCTACAATTAGCATCCCGGACTCGATGAGTAAATTACAAGCAAGCCAAGAGCTTCTAAGACAGCACGAAGAAGAAGAAACAGAAATTGATGTTGACAGACGTTTTGAAGGATGGAAGTGGCAAGATGTATTGGTTGCTGTTAAGAAAACTGCTGAAGATTATTTCGGTTGGATTAATGCACAACAATCATTTATGAATCCTCCAACAGAAATCGAAGTTATTACTGATTATGTAAATGGTCTTCCGGTAAAAACAACTTGTTTTTATGGTCAATTTAAAGTGACTGCACTGGATGGTGGGTTATGTAACATTGGAATTTCAGGAGGTCAGGTAATAATTAGTTTTAATTTAAAAAAGAAATTCAAAAACAGAATTACGGAGTGGTATGATATTATTGATAAACATCTTCGTACCGATTCAATTTATCGTGGAAAATCTGTTGTTGTAACAGAAGAAGGTGATAAATTTGGAAATGATATTTCTTTTGAAATTATCGAAACAAAATCAAATCCAAAAATTGTTTTGAATCCTAAAGAGAAAAGTGTAATTGAACAATATTGTGCCTTGGATTTACAAGAACCAGGAAAAAGAACCTATCTATTTACCGGTCCTTATGGAAATGGTAAAACAGAAGCAGCCATGATACTTGGTGATTATGCAAAGGCTCTTGATATGACGTTCTTTTACGTAAAAGATTCTGAATCTTTTATTGAAACACTTTCTGTTGCTGCGAAATTTTATTCACCTTGTTTTATTTTCATGGAAGATATTGATGAAGTAGGAAGTGGTGATGAAAGAACTCATGAAATCAATGAATTATTGAATACATTGGATGGTGCTGAAACTAAAAACAAATCCATTAAAGTGTTATTTACAACCAATAATCATAAGTCAATAAATCCTGCTTTAAGAAGACCAGGAAGACTTGATTTAATTGTTCAATTCAACAATCCTGAAAAAGGGACAACTGCTTTAATCTATAAAAAATATTTTGAAGGTGTTGCTGGTGAATCAAATATTGATTATGAATTTATAGCAAATCAAACTCCTGATTGTTCTGGTTCATTTATTGCTGAAATCTGTAAACGTTCTGTGAGATTAGCTAAAATCAATGGCGGTTTATCCAATGAAATTGTTGAGTCGGCTATCCACACTATCAGCGACCACTTACAAATGATGACAGAACCAATTACTAAGAATACTGACGTTGAATCAGCAGTTAGAACTATTGCTGAATTCATGGGAAAGCATTCTCAACCATTTGATGATTCTGAAATCAAAGATGCAATATCTGGAACCGGTAGAAGAGTTACAAGTGTAGTTCAAAATGAATCTCAATCCATTAAGAAAAAAATTGTCGGTGCTTCTGAGGATAACCTGAAAGCCACACATGCAGTAAGTAAAACTGCTAATAATATCAAGGAGAAACTTGATAGCGTAATTCCTGATTAATTTTATTATCATTGACTTATTATCAAAGAACACTCGATTATTCGGGTGTTCTTTTTTTGTTAATGTAACCTTTCAAATATCTTATCGTTTAAATAATAACCAAACACAAATGAGCAAAAAAAACAACGCCGATAATAATGAATTTATAAATACGAAATCTATGTTTAATCATGGTTGTATGTATATTTCTACAACACTTCCATATGTGAATTCAGAGCCACATATAGGTCATGCTTTTGAATTTGTATTGGCTGATTTCTTTAAAAGATATTATAATGAAATAAATAGAAAGATTGATATTTTTGATTTGGAATCGAAAGTTTCAACTTATAATAACAATCAATACATATGTTTTTTTAATACCGGTATTGATGAACATGGTCAAAAAGTTTATCAAAAAGCATTGGATTTAGAATTAGACCCTCAAGTGTATTGTGACAGTATGGCAAAAAGTTGGGAACGTTTTTGTGCCAAATTAAATATTTCCTATACAAATTTTTATAGAACAACTTCTGATAAACACAAAAAATCGGCTCAAGATTATTTATATTTAATTAGAGAACTGATTTATGAAAAAGAATATTCCGGAAAATATTGTAGTGGTTGCGAAAGTTTTAAAACTGAAAAAGAAATTATAGATAATTATTGTAATATTCACACTAATATTGAACTTCAAAATATATCTGAGAAAAATTTCTTTTTCCCATTATCAAAATTTCGTGATTTACCAACAGAAGATATTTTAGTTGATAAAACTTTATTACCAGAATTAAAATCTATTATTGAAAACTGTGGTGATCTAAGTATTAGTCGTGAGAATGTAATTTGGGGTATACCCATTCCTTTTTCTTCACAAACGATGTATGTATGGTGGGAAGCCTTGTGCAATTATGTTTTCGCAATTGGTTATACTCCATCATTACTACATTTCCTTGAGTTTTCAAATCTATGGAAAAACTCCTTAATTATCTGCGGAAAAGATAATTTAAAATTTCAGGCTTTTATTCTACCGGCTATTTTAAAAGCAGGTGGTATAACTCCACCACATAAAGTTTTAGTTCATGGAATGATTTTAGATAAAAATGGAATCAAAATGAGCAAATCTTTAAATAATGTTATTCATCCTGTTGAGCAGGTTGAGAAATATAATTTAAATGCTGTCAGATATTATTTTCTTGCGGGTTTAAATACATTTCAAGATTCTAATTATTCCGAAGAGGATTTGGTTTTTAAATACAATAATGATTTATGTAATAATTTAGGTAATTTAATTTCTAGAGTATCTTCTATTATAGAAAGAAATATTATTGGAGGACAAATCCGAATTGTTTCTCCGATAACAGCACCTGAATTATATGATACTGAATTTTTAAATCTTGCAAAAGTAAAAATAGACCAAGCCCAAAATGAAATTATTTTAGATTTTAATACCAAAAACTGCTTTAATATCTTAAATGCCTTATTAAATGATGCCAATAAATATTACACAGAACAACGTCCATTTGATACGGAATCTACAAATACAATTCAGGTCATCCAGGAAATGGTTTGTTTATTTATTTTAATTGCACCATTCTATGAATCAATTTCACCGGGGTTCAATTTAATAATTTCAAAAATAAATCAAGGTAAGGTCATACCATTCACTAAAATAGAAATTGAAAAAAATGGAAGAAAATAATATTATAGATAAAAAAGAAAACAAAAGGTCTTCGAAATTTTATTTTTTAATAGGCATGGCTGTTGCTAGTGTTGTATTAGCCTGTGTATTCATAGCATATATTATTCAGAAAAATATTGCTGAAAATAAGTTAAAACTAGAACAAGAAATAGCAGCACAAAACCGTGCTGGTATAGTAGCAGACTCTTTACGAGAAGTAAATGCACAAAAGACTCTATATTATAATATGATTCGACATATGGCAAATGTGGATTCTATTAAGAAATCTCAAAGATATAAAAAGGGCGATATAGTCTATCTAAAACCTGATTCTACATTAGCAGTTGTATACGATATAGTAGTTGATTCATCATTTTATGAATATACTTATATACTGCTATTAAATAATAATTTTGGTATTCCTAACATGAGTGAAAGAAAAGATAAATTAATATTTTAATATTATGTTCAAAAAAGGAGAAAAAGTAATTTGTATAAAAAAAGTTTGGGAATTAAATGGTTATGGACCTAAATATTTAGAAGAAGTAACTGTTAATAAAACAGATTATCATCCTGACACTGGTGAGGTGGGTCATACTTTTTTTGAATATGATAAAAATCATTATTTTTGTGCAAAATTTTTTAGACGACAAGTTAAAGTTTCACAAGAAGTAAAAAACAGTTTTCCCGAAATTATCGAAGAAAAAATTGATATTCCACAATTAGAACCAACATTATAAAACTAAAATAAAATGGACAACTTAAGAAAAGCAGTACGTGATATTCCTGATTTCCCGAAACAAGGAATTATATTCAAAGACATTTCTCCTTTATTCAAAACGGCTGAACTAATAAATGAAACACGCAATCAACTAACGGGACAAATTAAATTCAATCTCGACCCCAACATGATTGATATGGTAGTAGGTTTAGAAAGTCGTGGTTTTTTGCATGGAACCAATATTGCCTCTTATTGTAATGCTGGCTTTGTTTTAGCCAGAAAACCCGGTAAACTTCCTTATGAAAAAATAAGTCATAGTTATGATTTAGAGTACGGCAGTTCAACAATAGAGATGCATACAGACGCTATTGAGCCTGGTCAAAACGTTTTGATTCATGATGATTTATTGGCTACTGGAGGCACTGCATTGGCTGCTGCGGAATTAGTAAAAAAACTTGGTGGAAATGTGATAGGATTTAGTTTTATTGTTGAATTAGAATTCCTTGATGGTAAAAAGAAAATAGAAGAAGCCTTAGGTAAAGAGGTTAAAATCATGTCTTTATTGAAGTATTAGAGAATTTATAATTTTTATTTTTAAAAAATTGATTTTATAAATTAGAAATTACTAATTTTGTGAGAAATAAATATTCTCACAAATGAAAAGCATAAAACAAGAATTCCAAAAGTACGCCACCAAGCATCGTGGTATTAGTGAATCCCATTTAAATTTTTACGAAAAAAATTACATTACTCCCAATATCATAGAGGAACGTCAAATGAACGTTGCTATTATGAGTGTGTATGACCGGCTTTTATTAGACAGAATCTTGTTTTTAAATGGAGCAGTTACATCTGATTATATAAACGTAGTAATCGCTCAACTTTTATTTTTAGAATCTGTTGATAGCAAGAGGGATATTAATCTTATGATCTCAAGTCCTGGTGGCTCCGTCAATGCAGGAATGGCACTTGTAAACACAATGGAATTTATTGCATGTGATGTTTCAACAAATGTTGTTGGTATGGCTGCTTCCATGGGTGCTGTTATACTTTCTGCCGGAACAAAAGGCAAGAGATATGGACTCAAAAATAGCAGAGTAATGATTCACCAAATATCAAGCGGATATGAAGGAACTTTATCGGATTTAGAAATTAATTTAAAGGAAACTTTAAGAGTTAAGAAAGAACTTTATGATGAATTAGCAAAGAATACCGGAAAGACTTTTGCACAGATAGAAAAAGATTGTGACCGTGATTATTGGCTAACAACACAAGAGGCAAAAGATTACGGTTTAATTGATAGTGTATTAACCAATAAAGTAAAATCTTCTGCTGCTAAAAAGAAATAATGGAACTTAATACTTTCCAAAATAAAAAAGCAGAAGACTTTTTAGAAAAAGTTCCAGATAATTTTATAGACCTTTCCGTTGTTAGTCCTCCTTACGATGAAATAAGGAACTACAATGGAAAGGACTTTAATTTAAATTTGATAATTAAAGAATTATATAGAGCTACGAAAAAAGGTGGAGTATGTGTTTGGGTTGTAGCCGACCAGACAATTAAAGGAAGTGAATCTTTAACTTCATTTAAACAAGCAATTGCATTTGTTGAAGGTGGATGGAAGTTACATGACACAATGATTTATAAAAAATTAAATCCTACTCCAAATGCAGGAACTAGATATCAACAGTGTTTTGAATATATGTTTGTATTTAGTAAAGGTAAACCTAAAACAACAAACATTCAATTAAGAGAGCGTAGAAATAAATGTAAGGATAAACGCACATATCGAAAAAAGAAATTTTCAAGAGATAAAGATGGGGTGTTTAATGAAAACAATTACTATGTAAAAGAATTTGTTCCTGAAGATAATATTTGGGAGTTTTACGTAGGTGGAGGCAATTCAACAAAAGACAAGATTGCTTTTAAACATCCAGCAATTTTTCCGGAACTTTTAGCTGAAAAACACATAATTTCATGGACAAACCCCGGAGATGTTGTATGTGATTTTATGGCAGGAAGCGGAACGACTTTTAAAATTTCTAAAAAACTAAAAAGAAATTGGATAGGATGTGAACCAAACTTAGAATATTGTGAAATTATAACAGAAAGATTGAAAATAATTTAATATATTTACGACATGGAAAAAAATATAATAATCATGGGTTCGCCTGGTAGTGGGAAAGGTACTCTTGCACAACAAATTGCAATTAAATATAATCTAAAACATATTTCAACCGGTGATTTATTAAGAGAGAGAAGTAAAAAAGATGATGAATTAGGAAAGGTAATTGCTAATTTAATTGAAAACGGACATTTTGTTTCAGATGAATTAATAAGACAAATAGTTATTGAAGAAATTCAAAATAATCCAAAATTTATATTGGACGGGTTTCCAAGAACCAAATCACAAATGCTTATGATGAATAGTTTTTTTGAAAAACAAAATGAAACAGAAAGACCAATTGCGATTATTATACAGGCAAAACAACAAACAGTTTTAACAAGATTAAAAAACAGAGGACTTTTAGAAAATAGAAAAGATGATTCCTCTGATAGTATTTTAAAAGTTAGAATGACAGAGTTTATAAAAAAAACTCAACCTGTTATAAGTCATTTTTTAAAGCAATCTTCATCTGTCGTTTTGGATGGGGAAAAATCACCTGAAGAAGTTTTTAATGAATTTCAAGAAAAAATAATATCTAATGAAAAAAATATCTAATTTCCTTTTTGGAGATATACCCTTCCCAACTGATTCCGCCGATAGAAGTTTGTTTTTAATTTTAATTTATATCCTATGTATTGGTGCTATTTGTGGAAGTCTAATAACAATAGTCATTATGAAATTACTTTAATGTAACTTTTTATAGTTTTTTACGTTTAAAATTTATGAATAAAAATTGGAAAATAGAAAAGTTAGCCCAAGGTGAAACTTTTATTACAAAAGAAAAAGGGAATTCTATGGTTCCACTCATTTCTTCAAATCAAGAACATAGAATTGCTCCTGCTAAATGGGAGGATTTAGAAGTTGGTGACATAGCGTATTGTAAAGTGCGTTCGAACTATTTTACACACCTCGTAAAAGCTAAAGATTTAAAAAGGGGTGTTCTTATAGGAAACAACAAAGGTGGAATAAACGGATGGACAAAGCAAGTTTTTGGAAAAGTAATTGAGATTTTATAGTTTTTTGTGAAGTTAATGGTAGTTTAATTTTCTTTTTCTATTTATTAGAAAAAGAAAATGATTGTATATAAAACTACCAATTTAATAAATGAAAAAATTTACATAGGTCAAGATAGTAACAATAACCCAGAATATATTGGTTCTGGTAATTTATTACTTAGGGCAATAAAGAAATACGGCATAAATAATTTCAAAAAAGAAATATTAGAAATATGTAAATCCAAAGATGAATTAAATAATAAAGAGAAATTTTGGATTGCGAAATATAATTCAACAAATAAAAAAATTGGATATAATATTTCTGAAGGAGGTACTGGTGGAAAATTAGTTCCAATTGAAGCTAAAAAGGGAAAAACTTACATTGAATACTATGGAGAAGAAAAAACAAAAGAAATTTGTTTAAAATTTTCAATAAAAAGAAAAGGTAAAAAAAGAAACTATGTTAATTTTACAAAAGAAGAAGTTGATAAAAAAATTAGTGATGCTTTAATCTCTAAAGAGATGAAAAGGTCAGATATAACAAAAAATCAAATATCTAATTCAGTTACAAAATACTTCACAACAAAAAAAGGTAAAAAATTAAAAAATAAATTAAGCAAACTGAGAAAAGGAATACCTCTTTCTGAAGAAACAAGAAGGAGGCAAAGTGAAAGTATGAAAAAAAGAGGTATTAAACCAAAGGTTTTAGAAGTTCATCCTTCTAGTCAGTATTGGTATTTTTATAACAAAAAGAATGAATTAATAAAGCAAACTTTGGGGAATTATATTAAAACTTTGAAAACCTTAAATACACATTGTAAAAAATTAGTGAAGTTTACAAGCCTAGAAGAATGTCTTTCTTATTGTCTTCCGGATAATAAACATTTTAAAGTTTTTCATGAAAAATATTATAAATAAAATTAAGTTTTAAACCCTATCAAATTGATGGGCTTTTTATTTTAAAAATATAATTTTTAATTTGTTAAAAAGTTATTGTTTTTTTTATAAATTTGTAAAAAATAAACACACCAGTTTAACAAATGAAAAAAATTTTATTACTTTTTATTTCTTTAATTTTTTGCAATATTTCAATAGGACAAACAACAATTCAATCCTATTTTGGGATGAGTGATGTAGAAGTGGAAAGACATTTTAATGATTCTACATTTAAGACTATTAAATTAATGGATAATAATAAAATGGAAGTATTTTCTACTACTGAAGGACAAACTATTAAGTTTTTATTTGATGACAATCAAAAGTGCAATGCAATACTTTATGCTACCAACATGCATGATGTAGCAAAGGATATAATTGACCAAAATGATACTTACTGTGGTCCTTCTAAATTTAGAGATAGTGCATTACGTTGGGAGTGCAATAATAATTATTTAATTTTGTTAAAATTTTATACTAATATAAATTACCCTTATCAATTCACTTATTTATTAATTAAAAACTAAATACTTATTATGGCAAGCGAAAAAAACAAAAATGCACTTTCCGGAGGAAACACTAGTATCACATTGGATTCGACCACGGTTTCTAAATTATTAATTAAAAAAGCAGAACAAGATTTAGAAGACGAATTTAATAAAGAAGGAAGAAAATTATTGAAAATTAATAAGGCTGAAAATGAAGTTTGGAATAGTTTTGGAAACTATTTTAAAAAATCAAACAAATCAAACCAAATTAATAAACTTCCTGCTGGTATTTATGTAGTTCATTCGACTCCAGAAGGATATGTTCTAGAAATTATAAATGAAAAATATGACTTTAATTATAAAATATATGGTTTAGAATCTAACCTAATTAATAGGGTTATAAAAACCTATAATGATACCAATAATGGAAATTTGGGAATGATTTTCAATGGAAAAAAGGGCACTGGTAAAACAGTAACAGCAAAACAAATTTGTAATAAATTTAATTTGCCAGTAATCCTGATGACATTTAAAGATGATAACGTTCAGAATTACATAAATTCTTTTCAACAAGATATTGTTGTTTTTATTGATGAATATGAAAAAATATTTGAAAATAGTTCTGATTTACTTAGTGTAATGGATGGAGCATTAGATGCTACATTCAGAAGAGTTTTTATTTTAACTACAAATTCTTTAACAATAAATGAAAATCTTATTGAACGCCCAGGAAGAGTAAGGTATATTAAAACTTTTAAAGACCTTACAGCAGAAATTATTGAAGAAGTAGTTGATGATTTATTAAAACATAAACAATTTAGAAATGATACTATTAGATTTATTTCTTCATTGGAATCTATCACTATTGATATTGCTAAAGCTGTTATCAATGAGGTAAATATTCATTGTGAGAAACCAGATGAATTTGCTGATGTGTTTAATGTTAAAAAACTTAATGACAAATATAATATTGCAATTGTTTGTGAAGATGAAACAGAGTATGATAAAAAATATGTAACATTGTTTAAAAATATTAAAACTGATTTTCATAATTATGAAAATTTTGACCCCACAGCATTTTCGAATCAAAATGGCTATCAATTATGGTTAGAAAACCTCGGCATAAGAATAACGTTAAAAGAAAGTATTGATAGTGAGAATTTCAATGCTGAAATTGATTTAAATAATTTATTTCACAGTTCATCTTTTTATAATTCTGTTGAAGAAAAGTTTATACAAACAGGTATTTTACCAAAAAGAATTCCGGCAAAAAGTAAAAAACCAGTGGTGAAATTTAAATTAAGAATTTCTAAATCCTGGACAGTTAACAAAAATTTCAGAAATTACGATGGTTACGATAATTATGATTTTTAGGTAAATTCTTTATCGTTTAAATATAAAAGTAATCATATCATGATACTAATCTTCATTACATTATATTTATTAGGTTCTATATTATCTTATAGATATTTTCGATATTTGTTCATTTATGTATACCAAGGTACATGGGATACTGAAATCATGTACTTTGGTTTAATTTTTGCTATTGTTTTCTCATGGATTTTTATTTTTGCATTATTAATTAATCATCTAATTTATTTTATTTGGTAAAATTAAGTAAATCAAGTTTATTATCAATTTAAAAATGAAAAAGACATTTGTCAATTATAGAAAAAAAATCTATGCTTCAATCAACGGTACTAAAGGAAATTTGGTAAAATTAAGTAAATCAAGTTTATTATCTAAGAGTGAAAAAGAAAAGTTGGATAAAGTTATTGAGGCATTAGAAAATCTTAGAGTAGAATATAATAACAATCGTGGCATAATTAAACGTTATAATTTTGATTGTTGGGGAAGAGACGGTTTGTTAAAAACCGAAATTATACTTGCATTGAGTGAGGAAGATGCTATTGCAATATTTGAATCTAAGTATCCTGATAAGAATTTTGATAAGCCTTACACATAGATTTACCATAATATCAAAGTAACCTTTTTCTAATTTTTTCGTTTAATATCAAAACTATTAATATGGGAGGTTCTATTGGATTTACAGTTCGTCAGGAAGATGGCACAGAGCACAGAATGTGCCGTTGGACAAATTCCATGGATAGTCTTATTAAAAATTTAAAGTTTTATACCAAATCAGGAGATCACTTGAAAGAGTATCTGAAGACTTGGTATGATATGGTTAAAGATTACGATGATGCAAAAAAAGGGATAAGACCATTGCCTAAAATAACTATGGTTGATGTATATGCTCCAAATCCTTTTTTAGCACCTATGAACTATGGTTTGGTGGTTGTAGATTATATAACAAATAATGTTTTAAATTTACAAGGATACACTGATTTGGAAAAATTTGATTTCAATGTTGTGGGTTATGATATATTGCATAGTGACAATGATGAAGATTATTTATACTTTAAAGAACTTTGTGAAAACAAAAGAGTTATTGGTATTATTAATAACGAACCAGACCCCCATAATGATAAAACAATTATTAGTGTTACAACAGAACGGATTTTTACTTTTGAGGAATCTAAAAAATTTTTAAAAGAAGAAAAGCGTTCTATGTATGGAACATTTTTTAAAGTCGATACTTCACCTTGGACTTTTACAAGATACCCAAAAACCAAAGAAGGAATTATTGAATTTCGTAAAAAGGTTTTGGAATTAGGATTTGTTTTAACTGATGAAGAAAAAACCATGTGGGATGAATATGAATCTCAGTATGAAGAGAAAGAAGTTGAAAAAGAATCTTAAACTTATACAAACATATGTTAGCAAATATTATCTTAATTATTGTTGTAATTCTTTTAACTGTTGCAATATATGATATACTGCAACCAAAACATTCTATTCTTCATAATTATCCTATTATAGGACACTTTCGTTATATTTTTGAAAAAATAGGTCCTGAATTGCGTCAATATTTTATTGAAAATAATCGTGAGGGACTACCTTTTAATAGAAGTCAGAGAACGTATGTGTATGCTTCGGCTAAGAAAGAAAATAACAACGAAGGATTTGGTTCTGATAAAGATTTTGCAGACCCAAAACATTTCTTTATTGAGAGTGCATTGTTTCCTCTAAAAAGAGACCCAATGGATATTAAATATCCGGTGCCACCATTAGTTAAAGTAATTGGCACAAGAAGAAGAAAACCATATCAACCTTCTAGCTTTATTAATATCAGTGGTATGAGTTTTGGTGCATTGTCTGGTGCAGCAGTTGAATCAATGAATAAGGGGGCTGGTATTGCCGGATGTTATCAAACAACCGGAGAAGGGGGATTGTCAAAGTATCATTGTAATGGTTCAGACATTGTATTTCAATTTGGAACAGGATATAATGGAGTACGTAATAATAACGGAACTTTTTCAATGGAGAAATTAATTTCTTTAGTTCAGACAAACTCCTTTATTAAAATGATTGAAATAAAACTTCATCAAGGAGCAAAACCAGGAGCATGGAGTATTTTACCAAAAAATAAAATCACAAAAGAAATTCGTGAAATTAGAGGATTGGAATTAGGAGAAGATTCTATTTCTCCGGGCTATCATACTGCTTTTTCCAATACAATTGAGTTAATTGATTTCATTGAAGAAATTGCAAAATTTACCGGTCTTCCTGTAGGTATTAAATGTGGTATTGGAAATCTTAGCCAATGGGAGGCATTAGCAGCAGAAATGTATGTTACTGGTAATGGTCCGGATTATATTGTTATTGATGGCGCAGAAGGTGGAACTGGTTCTGCTAAAGGAAGTTTTGTTGACCACGTAGGGCTACCATTCAATGAAGCGTTTTCTTCTGTTTATAAAATTTTTAAAGCAAAACATATTGAAGATAAAATCACTTGGATAGGCTCTGGTAAATTAGGTTTTCCTGCTCAGGTAATTTATGCAATGTCACTTGGTTGTGACATGATAAACATTGGAAGAGAAGCCATGTTGAGTATTGGTTGTATACAGGCTCAACAATGTCATTTAAACACCTGTCCAAGTGGAATTGCAACACAGAATCATTGGAAACAAGCCGGACTTAATCCTGCATTAAAATCAGTTAGGTTTGCAAATTATCTTCATCAACTTCAAAAAGATGTTATGGAAATAACGGCATCATGTGGTTATAATCATCCAGGAGAATTTAATACCTTTAATATTAAAATTAATTCCGGAGAAGGAAAGCCAATGATTAATTTAGAAGAATTATATTCTTATAAAAAAGGTAGTAAACTTCCTGTTCTGGTATGAAATATTTTATAAGTATAATCACCGGTTTTTTATTGATCTTATTTGTTTTTATTTATATAAACACAAATAGCAGAGATTGTAATTTAATTTATAAAACAAATGCATTAGGATATAAATTAAATACCGGAGCATTTTGTAGATGGAGAGAATGTGATGGTTGTGGATATTGGTTAGTGTTTGTTCCTACTGATAAAAAAAACATAAGTGAAATATATATTAATGATGGATATGAATTTTCAAGTTCAAACGAATATGGTTTTTGGTATTCCAAACATGTCTATGGAAAATCTAAAACACCACCAGGATATAATAATTTTTCTGAACAAACCGTAACATATGGAGAAGACTGTAACTATAAAACAATATTTATAAAATAATTATATGACAACAACCGAATTTGTAAATAAAACAAAGAGTTCATTAGATATGTTATTTACTGCCATGAATTTTAAATCAGACTTAACACTTGAGGCTTTAAAACATAATGAAAAAATAATTGCTGAAACCTATCCGTATGGTCATAAACCAATGACGACAACACTAATACCGTTTTCTATTCATTTGGGTGAAACAATAATAAAATCAATACCCGGTGCTAAATGGGTAGAAAAAGAAATAGCCAATCTTTATGATATAGAAATAATTACACCGGTAAACGGGGAATTAGACGATGAAAATTTATTTATGCATTCATTTCCTATGCAAAGAGTTCATAAATTTTGGAACGAAAATCGTGAATTTAATATGTCAAGTTTGCTCAATACTTTAATTTTTATTTCAGAAAATGATGTTCTTGACCCTAAGTTTAAAGATATAGCAGATAAAGATGGTTGGTTTCAAATTGGCGGAGGAGATATGGTCAGAATATTTAAAAAAGAATTAAACAAAGACGATTTGCCAAATTAAAAATAAAATTAAAAAATATCACAACTAAATTATGGATAACCAAAAACCATTTAGACCCATTGGAGGTCGATTTCAAAAAAGAATAGAACACAATATTAATGATAAAATCATTCACAGTGAAGTAAGAATCGTTGGAGATAATATTGAAACCAAGGTTTGTTCCTTGCGTGAGGCATTAGCACTTGCAGATTCTTTTAATTTAGATTTAGTTGAAATTAATGGAAATATCAATCCTCCTATTTGTAAAATTGTAGATTATAGTAAGTTTTTATATGAGAAGAAAAAACATGATAAAGATAAAAAACAAAATCATGCTGCTGAAATAAAAGAAATTAGACTTGGACCAAATATTCAAGATCATGATGTTAATTTTAAATCTAAACATGCTACTAATTTTTTAAAGCAAGGTCATAAGGTTAAAATCACAATGAAATTTAAAGGTAGAGAAATGGCTTTTAGACAGAACGGTGAAATAGTTATGTTAAAATTCATAACCCTTTTAGAAGAAGTAGGAAAACCGGAATTTATGCCAAAATTCGAAGGCAAACAACTTTATGTAACACTTACTCCAAAATAGGGTTTAAATATTATTTAGAATATTTGCAATAACTTCTTGTTGAGTTTTGAGTTCTTTCCTCAATGTCTTAAAATTTTTATCTCCTAGATAAGATTTTTGTTCCAAAATATCATCTTCAAATTGAGCAGAAATTATTTTTGATATACTGGTCAAAATTCCTTTGTAATTTATAAAAAAATAATTTAATGATAAATTACCTGCGATTGCCAAAGGATATATTGAGGCTGCGGATTCAATTTCAAAATTACCAATTCCTGTAAATTCATGATAGACCGGATTAGCAAAATTTCCCGTAAATGCCTGAGCAGACATAAGATTTAAACAAAAATCATCAAAACTAATTGTACTAGTATTATAAAAAATCAATTCAGTAGTACAACATGCATGAAATCTGTCTTTTGTAAATTTAGAATTTGTCAGATCAAATTTGTTATAAACACAAACATTCAGATATTTACCCAAAGAAGATTTGGTTACAAAATCTCTGTATTCCAATAAGGAATGCTCTGAAATTTCATTTATAAATTTTTTATCACTCTTTAGTTTAGGGTTCTCGAAAAATTGTTTTGCTCTAATATCCCCTACATTGCTTAAGGTTGGAGTAAAAATATCCTCAACTGACACTTCTATTTCCAACCCTTTACGAATATTTATACCTGTTAATCTTTGCTGCATAAGTGTATAGTTTCAGCAAATTTATAAAAAAAACTATATACTCTGTAATATTTTTTTAAATTCTTTTGTCTTACGCAGTCTATATAGTGTTATTCGATGAATACCATATTTTTCTGCAATAGTTTCTTGTTTATTTTTTAATCCAGGTTGATTTAATAATTTAGCAATTTTCAAAAGGTCTTTTGTAGAAATGGTATTTGTGACCATTCCTTTTCTTTTTAGGATTTCTTTTTTATTCTGAAGGTATTTTTTAGAACGTCCAGTAGAGTCTGTCCAAAAAAGATTAGAAACATTTACATTTAATGGATTACCATCATCAAATGCAACTAAAGTGTATTTTTTCTTATTACGATTAATCAAGTAATGTTCAGCTACAATTTGTTGAACATAGGTTTGAACTCCACCAAGTGTTACCATTAAATAACCGGAACCAGAAATTCGAGGTTTCAATAATTTTCCTTTTTCAGGATTTCTTACAAAAGAATAAATTTTTCCATTTGGAAGAACTTTATACAATCCTTCATAACCTTTAATCCAAAGTGCATTTTTCATATTATAGATATTAAATTAAATTTTAGATACACACCAAATTGTTCCATCTTTACATTTTACAATCATATCATTGTGTTGATGTGGTACTCCTTCTTCATCAGCCAAATGTTATAGAAAAATTATTTAATTGAAATTAAATTATTTGATACCGCTAATGTATAAACTGATTGAATAGTTGCAAAATAAGCATGTGCTTCTGCATATTCATTTTTATATGTTTTTTTGAAACTTTCTATGTTTCTTTTTAATATAATGTCAGCAGAAACCTTGAAGGATTTAAAATTAGGGTCTGATTTAAATTGTTCTATGAATAATTTAAACATTACTTTCGGTGAAATAACGCTTGGTAATTTTATTTTAGATTCCACTAATTCTTCTTCAATAACCGGTAATTGATATTCATCAGGATTAAAATATTCAATTTGTCCATCATGTATTTCATAATACATCATAGTCATAGGTCCTTTTCTGTTTTTCTGACCCCAATATATTTTACGCACTCCTGATTTTTTATCATATTCAAGAACCATATGGGCATCCACCATTTGCATGTTTGTATTTTTACCTGCAAATTCACCTTCTTTTGTGTTGTGCCCAATTAAAAAGAGAATTCCTTTTCTTTCTTTTATATAATTAGTTAATTCTTGACGAATATATTCTGCTGCATCATCCTTAGTCATTTTCATTGAGCGGTGTTCTGCTGTAGCTATGGCTTGTAATGAATCAACAATAACCATTTCAGGTTGGTCTTTTTGAAGATGGTTCATAAAATCTAAAAATGTAGGATAAATTGTAGCATCAGAAAAATGAGCATTTTTATGAGTAACTTCAAAAGGCGAAATCTGGTCTTTAATTTCATCTAAATCACACTCTCTTGCATATAACGAAGATGTTATATCCGGAGTCCAATTCATTATATTTACCATAGTGGTAGTTTTACCAGCACCTGAGGTTCCAGTTACAAAAATCACAGATTTTTTAACCATTCCACCAAATTTTGGTTTTTGGGCATCCGGAGAATACCTTGAAAACCATTTGTTAAACTTATGATTAGTGGTTAGTACTGAAGAGTCTGTATTTTCGGATATTTCAGAGAATAGAAGTGGTTGTTTTGAGTTTTTCATAATTTCTTAATTGCTTATCTACATATTTAAACGAAATGTGTAGAAAAAAGTTACAAAAAATAATTTTTCCACCAAAAATGTCGGTTATTTCTATCTATTTATATAAACAAATATGAAAGGTAAAACAAATGTTAGATTCAAACACTTTTTTAACTATAATAAATAAAAAATTAAATAACGCTTCTAATAATGAAACTTAAGAATAGAAATTTCAATTTGATTACAATTGAAGTTACCAAAAAAGAAATAGACGAATCTGGTTTTGATAAAATATGGGATGAAATAAGAGAGACTTATTCAGCTAAAGATTATATAACTGAGGAAATTAAATCAAGTCCTGATGGTGCAATAGTATTTGTTAATTTAAAATATATTAAAAACTTAAAAACTATTGGATTTTAAATTACATCAATAGTTATTTCTTTAATATAACGCCCGTTATCCAATGAAATAAAATCACAAAAAACATTCTTAACCTCCATTGCTATCAAGTTTCCATTTGAACCTTTAATCAAAAACCTAGTACCTATTGAAAAATCCTTAATAGCAGATGGTATTTTAAACTCATGTTCAGTATATAAAATGTTTAATTTAATTTCAAAATCATCTTCTTTAGTAGATTGTTTGGTAATTAAAGTAGAAAACTCTTTCTTAAATTTATCTATTTCAGCTATCAAAGTTTCGTTTAAGTTTTCAGCAGTATTGGAAATTTTTTTCTCAACATTATTTTTTATAGTTTCTTCTATTGATAATTCTTCTGCCTTGGATTCAATTAAACTCCTTTTGCCGGAATTATACTCTATTAATAAGTTTTTAACTTTATTCAAGTCATTTAAATTTGCATCATAATTTTTATGCTTTGAATAATTGTATTTAGTTAAAAATAAATACACTGCATCCAGTTCCTGACCTACATATTTATTAATAATATTAGGAATCTCTTTTTTATTTTCCGGATTGTATTTATCATACAAATCTTTAAGTAGTAACTCAAATGTATGGTTTTCCATTGGTTAATTTTTTATGTTTTAAAAATTAAAAATCCCAACTATAATAGTCAGGATTTTTAATAAAGTATTAAATAGCACTATTTTAAAAAGGCAAGTCAGAATCTGATGTATCACCTGCCATCACTGTTGAAGGAGCTACAACTTGTGGGGTTTCAGTTGCAGCCTCAACTCCTTCACTCTTTGGATGCAATAAATCGAATCCTTCAAGAATTACTTCGGTTGCCTGTTTCTTTACACCATCTTTTTCATAATCTCTGATAGAGAGACGACCCCATACATTAACCTTGTGTCCTTTTTTAAGGAATTTTGCAAGATTTTCTGCATTCTTATCCCATGCTACAATATTCACCCACATGGTTGTTTGTCCTTTTTCTTTACCACCACTGTACTCATTTACAGCGATTGAGAATTTGGCAACTTTCTTGTCACCACTTACTGTTGTAATTTCAGGGTCTTTTCCTGCATTACCTGTTAAAAACACTTTGTTCATCTTTTTTTTGTTTTAATTAATTGTTAAATTTATTTTGTTTTACTTTTTTCTTCTTCTTTGGTTAATTTTGCTTGAAACTCTATTATTTTTTCTATGTAGTCTTCCGGTTTCAACCTTTCATCTTCTTTTTTCTTTTCTTCGGAGGCTTGTATTGCTAATAATTTCATTCTAAATTTCTGACATTTATCTAATGCTAATACTTCCTTTCTGGAATCTCTCATTGATTTTTCCCCATCAGGCTTTAAATCCCAAGCAGAACCATTTGAAGAATCAATTTTAGCATAAGTAAAAAATTTCATTACCGCATTAATGAGATAGGGTGATGAACGTGAGTTTTGGTAACTTTTTAACTGGTCAAACTTTAAATTTTTGTAATCTACATTTATTCCCAATGTTGAATGTTCATTAGAAATTCTATCAACTACTCTTACTGCTAAATAATTACCTCTTATAATTCTATCTATATATGTATTAATACAATGCTTCATTACTTTATGTTCTCGCTGCAATTCATAAGCAGAAGGTATAATCTCAAACTGATAGAAATCAATATCAACATTTATATTTTCAAATTTTTCAATAGCATTAGCATAGGCTTCAACTTTAGCTGCATCCTGGAAAACACTAAATAAAATAGAAAGATTATCGTGAAATTTTTTAAGATCATTACCACTCTTCTTTTCAAATACATCAGATTCTTTAATGGTTAGATATACAGATAGTGATTCTTTTTCTTTAGTGGAAATACTGACATTAGAATTTATGTGTTTAATAACAGTAGGTTGGGTTCTAACAATATCTTTTAAAATTTTAATTGTGTCACAATATACATTAATGAAATCAGAACCAATATCTTTATATAATTTATATTTTATAATATGTTCAATATGTCTAAACTCCAAAACATCTCTTTTGTCAGATTCTCCTAAAAAGCCAAATACACTATATAAATCATTTTCGGAATATTTTTGATATAATTGTTCTAATTGGAGTTTTGTTAAATAATTTTTTTCGTAAAAAGCCTTTAATTTATTAATATCCTTTTCTTGAGATATTTTTTTAAATATTAAATTTGAAATTTGTAAATATTCATTTTCTGTTTGTTTTACTTCATTTTGTTTATCTTCAATTCGTTGGGAAAATTTGGAATTTAATACTTTTTTAGAGCCCGTTCTGGTATAATTTGCTGCTATTTCAATAATTTTAGCAGGGTAGGTGGCTCCATGAAATTTAAATACATTAGGATTAACAATGGTATCAGATTTAATGAAAGAATCAAAAAATTTAAAATTTTTTGTCAGGAAAATCGTAATAAGGCTTGGGTATAATTGAAGTGAAAAAATAGATATTGCAATAGTATATAATGAATTAAGATAAGAGCCTGAATGAAATTCCATTTTGACCTTTTCGTTTGTAGCAGAAAATTCATCTTCTACAAATCTGTATCTTTTATATTCAAATGTATTTTTTTTATCAATTTTTTCAAGATGAATTTTGTATTCCTCCCAAAATGTAGAAATATATGTATATTCGGATTTCTTTAACTTATCAAAATCAATTTGATTTTCACCGATTTCTTTTAAATATTCAAAGCAACTTTCTAAGTTATTATAAATAATTTCACTATTAAAAGTGAAAAATTGTTTAACCTTATCTAAGGTGTAAAATGAAATTTGATTACTAATATTCTGTTCTAAAAATGGTTCTTGTCCTTCTTTATCTGTTTCCAGAACACTTTTTATTATAATTCCAGTATAGGTATCTTTAAAATTTGAATTATCAATAAAAATTGAAAGTTCCCCAGTATTATAATTAAATGATATTTCATCATAAACCAATATCTCTTTCACTCCATTTTGTGGTAATTTTTCATCATAATAAGCATAAAATCTTTGCTTTACTAATCTCCAAACCTTGGAACCATCCTCCAATGTATGTTTTTTTGTAAAAAAAGAAACCTCCATAAGAGAGCCTGTGTTTGGTTCTAAAATATTAATTTTATTTTTTTCATCATAAATCTCATTACAATAAGGACATGAAATAGCTTCTAAATCATAATCTGCCTGATAAACAGGGACATTAACAATCAAAATTTCTCTTTTAACTTTTTGTTGGTATTTTAATCTACCACCACATCTACAAAACAATTCTTGTCCAGACGAACTTTTAGAATTAAATTTTGATGGTCTAAATGTGGATAGCCCAATGTCAACGATATAAGGGTATTTTAGCATGTCTTTCTAATTATTCCTCAAATATAAAAAAATAATTTATAATATTCCAAAAAAAATTAAAAATTATAAATTATAAATTGAACATTCTGATTTTTAGTCTTTTTTCTTAATATTTATTTGATATTGTCTCTATACTACAAAGATGTCTAAGAAAAATGAAAGTATTCAGAATGAAGTAATTAGAATGTTACAACTTTCTGAATTCAGAAATAAAATTATTAATAAACCAGCACCGGTTTCCAAATCAGAAAAAAAGATTCTTAAAGAAGAAGACTTTGTGGAAGATTTAGAACAAGCATTTGTGGAAGATGATTATTTCCCAGATGATTTAAAAACCAATAGCGGTAATGAATCAGCACTTACAAATGAAATGAAAACAGCAATGTTGGCACATAGTTTAAGTGAATTTCAAACAGTAGCATTAGAATTATATAAAAATTACAACCCTAAAGATTATACTAAGTATACATCTCCTGCAAAGCAAGGTGATAATGATGCAATGTATAATAAAGTAAAAGATTTAAAAATTAAAGGAAGTATTCCAAATGATGATTTAAAAAAATTAAAAGATACTGAATATAGTAAACATTTAAAACCAAGGATTGGTACAGATGGAGAAGAACTTGAAAAAACTTTTATAAGAGGTGAAAAAAATATTAAAGACACTGATAGAATTCGTGTTCCTATAACTTTTACAGACAATGAAGAAGAAATAAAGAAAACTATTGCTAAGAAAAGTGGGGGACTTCAGAAGTGGTGGCAAAAAAAAGATATGAATATGATTTCATATGATTCTAAATCTCGAACTTTAACAGATTTAGGAAAAGAACAAATAGAATTTTTAGCCAGAGCATATACTGAAAAACCATTAGGTGAATTTGAAACTAAATTGTTTACAATATTTGGAAATTCAAAAGAAACAAATTATCACTTTAGAAATACTGCCGAATTTATATTAAAACAATTTTACACTCATGTTTGCGGACCATATATAGCAGAACTTACACATAGAGCAAAATACAATCCTAATGACCAACAATTAAAAATGTTTGTTGAAAATGCATTAGATCAAGTTTTCGATGCTATGCTTACTGCATTTAATCCAGAAAGAGGAAATGTTGGTTCATTTGTAATTACAAGTGTAAAAAACAATGTTATTAATCAACTTCGAAATATCGCAGATTATAAACTTGATACCACAGCCGTAGAAAACATATTATACAGTCATGATGGTCCAATAATTATAAAATCATTAGCTAATCCAAATGAAGTAGAAGGAAATTACGATGATGTAAAAGAAATGCCCAGATCAAATAGTGATGGGAAATCATTATATGGTTATGTTTATAATAATCCAACATTAGCGTTAAGTGATTTTACAAAAGATGCTAGGAAAGATGGGGGAAAACCATCTCCATTAAGTAGGAGATTTTTAACCGGAAGTGAATTGGCAAAATTTTATAAAGCCTTTCCACCTGGAACTTTTGAGGATGTTGCACAAGGTTTAAATTATATAGAAGATAATCCTTATGAAAAATACTCAATTTTTAAAATTGAAACTTTACCACAGGAAGCCAAAGCAACTATATATGAAATTTTAAATCAAATTGCTGATGTTATGATTGATGATATTGGCAAAACAAATAAACCGGTTCGTGATAGTAGAGGTAAAATTGATTATGATGAAGAAGGTAATTTTAAAACTAAAAAAGCGAATCTATCTTATGATGACCATAACCCTGATTTTTCATATGTAAATAAAAATATAATGCCTTTACTTAAAAGAAATAAAATGATTTTTATTGAATTAATGTATGAGTTATTAGGTTTTGGTTCTATGGTAAATGTATATGCTAAATCATGGCAAATTTCAAATGGGAAAAATGGTTCCACTTGGAGATCAGTTGGAAGTCCTATTGTATATGATGATGTTAATGGAGAAAAAATTCCAAAGCCTAATATAAAAGGTCAACCATTACCAAGTGATTATATACAACAAATATGGTCAGCCGGTTCAACATCAGAAAGTGAAGTTAAGCAAAAATTTTTAGAAAAATTCTTAGCAAAAATGGGTGAAAAACAGGGGGAAAATACTCCGGACAGAGAATTGTTATCTATTTTTCAACAAGACACTACAACTGCAAATGCAATTATTTCATCAGTAATGAATGGCTTAAAGAAATTTTTTGGTATTGAAGGATTAAATGTCCCTGTTCTAAGAAAAAACAGAAATAAATTAAATGCAATCATACAAAATTATGAAAATTCATTACTTGCTGAAAATAAAGCTAGACTAATAATTAAAAACCTATTAAATAAAACTATTAAAGGTAATATATAAATGAAAAACAAAAAAAATATAAAGTTAAATAAGGAAAGATTTTTCCAAATTTTAAATGAAGAATTTCGTACAGTCGTAAGAGAAGATGATATTGAAACCACAATATCTGGCTCTAATTCAAATGACCCCTCTACCTTATCATCTAATCTAAAAATAAGAGCAGAAAAATTATCACCACAAGATAAACAATCTATGGATGCAGCAATTACCAAAGCTCGTAAAATAGGTAAATGTAATTTAGATTATAATTTTTATCATAAAAATCCAAGTGCTTTTTTGTATTTAACTGATGCTTTAGCAACAATATATATTAAAAATCCCGAAGAATCTGAAAAGGTAAAAAATGCTTTAATGGAAATTTTCAGCCCTTATTCAAAATTTCAAGACCCAAATAGTAATAAAACTACTATGTCTGATTTTTTTAATAGAATTGGAAGATTTGTTTCCGGTAAAGTTTCTAATGCAGGAACAAATTCTACATATGTAATAGATCATGAAAGTGATGATATTAGATTAGAAGGATTTTATAATGGATTTGATAAAGCATTAAAGCATTTTAACCCAGATGCACCAAAGTCAGATTTTAATTCATTATTGTCACAAGCAATTGCAACTTCTCAAATAGATGCCTGGAGAAAAACAAAAGGAATGCATACTGTGGATGGTCAAACCAGACTTAGAAATAAAGTTTCATTGGATTCCCCATTAGGAGGTAGTGATGATGAAGAATCTGGCAGTTTAAAAGATACCATAGCACAATCTCCAGAAGATACAATAGATAATAAACATGACCAAGTATATAACGCCAGATTAAGTCATGCATTTATAAAAGCAATGAATAAAGTCCTATCAAGTTCTCCAGAAGTTTTAGAATTTTTCAAAATGTATACCGTTGACAATTTAGAGAATGAAGAGATAGCAGAGAAATTAGGAGTTAAAGCATCATATTTACGTCTTAAAAAATTAAGATGGGAAGAAGCACTAACAAAAGCTATTCCTAAAATCGAAGACATTATGAGTAATGAAATGGGTGAAGGAGTTGAGCTTCCATTACCCGATGATAGATTTAGATTTCCTAGATTGAAGAAAGATAATGAAAAGAAAAGAATTAATAAAAACTATATTTTACCAGAAATGTTTTTGGAATCTTATATATTAAGAGATAAAAACTCAAATGAATATTTAGACTTTAACATGTTTGCAGAATTTTCTAAAGATGATTTTATTGATTATACAAAAACAATAGTTAATGAAAGCAATGAATCAATAAAAAGAATTTCCCTTATATACAATGATTTAAATAAAACATTATATTATTTAGCAGAAGGATATGATGGGAATTACAATATAGATACTGCTGATTTATTTGAAGATGTTAAAGCATACGTTGACGAATCAATTAATATTATTGGAGTTTTACAAAATGAGATTATGAAGTTAGATGATATTGCTTTTAAAATTCATAAATCTTTTGATTATCCACAAGTAGCAGAGGAACTAAAAAAAGTAATTGAACCCATAACAAAAGAGTTAGAAGCATGGCCAAACAAGCTATCATTTATGCTTGATTCTGTACGTAGAAAATATAAATCTAACAATGCATTTGGAATCTAAATTAAAAAAAATTATTAGAAAGTACCTTTTAGAAAATTATATATTTCAAGAATATGATGAAGATATGATTGATGAAGAGCGTATTGCTAATGCTGATGCAAAAACTCATGTGATGAACAGAGAAAATTTTATCGGTAGTCACATTTTCGGAGAAGATGTTGCTGATTTAGGACTTATGTATGTTGCATATTCATATGGTGTACAATATCCTGCTTATGTATGGTATAAAAATAGATGGTATCATAACGTTGATGAGTACCGCTTAGAGGATGGTTCAGTTAATGAATTCACCAAAAAACATATGGATTTAATGAGACCAACTTTAGATACATTTGGGCTTTCTACTTATCATTTACAAAAAATGATAAAAGATTTTATGAAGGAACATAATATTAAAGATGCAACAACGCATCAATCTGTAGAACCAGGTACAAAAAATTAATTAAAAGATTTTCTTATAGATTCCAAATAATTATTTATTGGTAAGTCATTTACGGTTCCCTCGAACGGATTCTCAATTTCCCTACTAATAATTTCTATTCCTGCAATAATGTAATAGATAAACATTACTACCAGTACTGACCACATTCCTAAATCATAAAAAAATCCGAAAGGCAAAGATAATATATAAAAGAAAATAGAAATTTTTATATGCATTTCATAAGATTTTGGAATTGGTGTTTGTTTTATTCTAACACAAGAAGAAGTATTTTGCATAATTTCATTGATTATTCTATACAATGTGTTCACATCTGAATCACCAGAAATACTTTTTCTTATTGTCTTAGTTAATGTTTCTAGATTTTGTAAATATTTTTGTTCTAAAATTTCTGATTTTTCATTATCGGTTTCTCTCAAAAATTCAAAAAAGTTTTTAGTAAAATCATTTATTATAATTTTAAATTGTTTCATTTCACCGGGATTATTTTCAAAAATACTTCTAAGTTTAAAAGCCATTAAATAAAAACTAGCTTTCATATTATAAAAATTTTGAGAAGCCGTTGTCCATCTTTCATATGCACTTTGTGTTCGAAATACTAACAATAATCCAATTGCTACACTTATAAGAGCATGGGTTGTAGTTGGAATTTTAATATTTGAATATTCACCATAGAAATAAAAATAACTTAAACCAAAGGTAAAAATACCCATTAAAATAGCATGTTTTAAAATTGTAAAAAGATAAATTTTTGGATAGAAAATCAATATAAATAACCAACTGTCTTTCAATCTGTTGTTAATAATTTTTTGTAGCATAATTCTAATACTTTATTTTCAGCCTCAAATTTAGTAAAATTATTAATAGTAAACTATTTATAAATTAAAAAACATGAGTAATATATTAACATTTTTAAACAAATGGGGCTTAATTATAACAATCCTATTTTGTATCGCTATATTCTTCAATACCTGTGGTGTTAAAGGAAACCAAGAACAACTTGAAAAAAAGGTTAAATCTCTAGAACAAACAATCGCATTCAATGATTCAATAAATAAAGAAATTAATTCTGTTGAGAGAGAAATATTAATGTATGAAACTGCTAGAGAAATAGTATATACCAATAACGCAATCGTAAGAACCACAGAACGTCCTGATGACGTTATGAATGAATATGGTCAAAAAATAAAAGCATTACAAATTAAAAGAGAAAAATTAAATGCCGCAAGAAAATAAAACACCAAAAATTTTTTGGGTAATTTTAAGTGCCTTTCTATTAGTTCCAATTATTGTATCGGTTGTTTCAACAATACACGTAATTAATTTCTTTGAATTATCAAATTGGTATGGTCTGGCATTAACATTAGCAATTGCATTTGAAATAGGAGCTTTATCGGCACTTGCCGGTCTAGTTGCTCTTGATAAGATTAATAAGAATGTTGTGTACTCAATTTTCTTTTTGCTTACTTTGTATCAGGTTATGGGGAATACTTATTTTGCTTATGATTTTATAAGTAATAAAATGTTAACAAATCCAGATTTAATTAAAAACTGGACAGAATTGTTTGGATTTTCAACTGACCCAGAAGATACAATTACAGTTAAAAGAGTGATTGCTATTATTTCTGGTGCGATTCTACCAATTGTTTCATTATGCTTTCTTGATTTATCTGTTGATTATATTCAAAAGAGCACAGGTATTAAATTAAATAAAATTGTTGGTAAGGATAAAGAGGAAGCCAACAATGAAGTAATAAATAATGAAATACCTTTTAACAAAGAAGTTCGTACAGTAGAAGACCAAATCATAGAGCCAGAACCAATAGTTGAGCCAGAATCACCGGTAGAACTCCCACCCGTAGAGGAAAAAAAAACGGAAGTTATAGAAGTACTTCCTACATTGCCTGAAACAAATCAAGAAAATGATGATTTTGAAGATGATAATTTTGATACTTTCCTTGGTGAAAAGAAGAAAAGACTTGAAAGTTTAAAAGCACCTTACCTAAAACTTTTGATGTTATTATATAAAGGTGGCGAACTTATAGAAGGAAGTGAATTACCAGGATATAATGAATACTTAGATATGATTCCTAAGGATGAATTTAGTCAAAAAGATATTAAACAATTTTTAATATTGTGCAATTATTTAGGAATATTTAAGGTTGTAGAAACACAAAAGATTGCTTTAAAATCTTATGGGGATGCCATAAATAAATTAAATGGATATCTTAGTTGGAATTAATCAAATAGATTTTTAAAATCCTGCATTCTATCAAACGTACCTTTTTGTATAAAGTTTGATGGGACTTCAAAAACTTTTTTATTTAATAATTTTTCAACTGATTTAATATCTTCATCATTCAACTCTTTAGGAATATAAATATTAATATGAAGATATAAATTTCCAAAACCATTTTGATTGAAGATCGGCATTCCTTTACCCTGTAGTCTTAATACTTTTCCTTGTTCACTACCGGCATCTATATTAATTTTAACATCACTATCTATCAATGAAACAACATAATCCTTTATTCCTAATATTGCATTTGGAATACTTATAAAAATGTCAGCATGTATATCATTATTAACTCTAGTAAATCTTTCATGTGGTGTTTCATTTATATCAATATATAAATCTCCTGGTATTGTTGAATTTTTACTAGATGAACCTCTTTGTTCTAAAGTAAATCTCATACCTCCTACAACTCCTTTCGGTATATCAATATCAATAATTTCTTCTATATCTAATAATCCTTGTCCAGAACAAGGAACACATGGTTTATTAATTTTTTTACCTTTTCCATAACACTCATTACAAGTAACTACAATTTGCTGTTGACCTCCAAAAAAAGTTTGTGAATTATGTATACGCTTTCCTGTTCCATTACAAACTAAACATAGAGTATATGAATTTTCATCAAAAGCTCCTGAACCACTACACTTGGTACATTTGTTTTTCTTTTTATATTTTATTTTTTTACTTATACCTTTATAAATTTCTTCCAATGTTAAATTTAAAGAAATTCCTAAATCTTCTCCTTTTACTATAGAATTTTTGCGACCCCTTCTTGAGCGTTGTTGAAAAAATTGATTAAACAAATCTCCTTCTGCAAATCCTGGTGGAAAATCAAATCCATTATGAAAATTATGACCAAATTTTCTCTGATTATCATAATCTCTTTTTTTTGATTCATCTGATAAGATGTCGTAAGCGGCATTTAATCTTTTAAACTCATTTTCATCACCTCCTTTATCAGGATGTAATTCCTTAGCCTTTTGTCTAAAAGCCTTTTTTATTTCATCCGGAGTAGATGTTTCGGATACTCCTAAAATATCATAATAATTTTCCATTTTATTTTTTACTAACAAATAATTGTGTTATAATATAGACTGCAATTGGTAACATTAAGCCTATAAATATAATTAGTACAAATAATGCTAATAGGAACCACAATGGAGAAAAAATCCATATCCAATCCCAATTGATTATACCAAAAATTTTAAGAGCAACAAGTATTAAAACTATCCAAGATAGATTGATACTTATTGCTCTTTTTTTATTTGTCATTTTTTTATTACTACTTCGTTTTTAACATAATCTATTGTGAATGCATCACCAACTTGTATTTTCTTTTCAAGGATTGCTTTAGTAATTGAATTTTGAATATAAGATGTGATAGCACGATGAATTGGTCTTACACCAAACTCATCTGAGTATCCAGTTTCGGCAATAAATTCTTTTAATGCTTTTGTCGCCTTTGGTTTATACCCAAGTTCCCTAACCATTTTCAAGAAATTTTCTACGTGAATATCAGTAATTTTCATAATATTCTCTTTGCTTAATTTATGGAAAATTACTTGTTCATCAATTCTGTTCAAAGTTTCTTTTCTAAATATTTTTCCAAGTGCTTTTTGAATTATTGCCTCATTATGTGCATCATCTTTATCTTCACTTTGAGTAAATCCCCATTGTTTATTTTCGGAAAGTTCTTTAGTTCCTGCATTGGATGTCATGATTATAATGGTATTTTTAAAATTAATTTCTTTACCATTTCCATCAGTCAATTTACCTTCGTCAAGTAATTGAAGAAGAATATTTGTAACCATTGGATGTGCTTTTTCAATCTCATCAAACAAAACTACAGAATAAGGCTTGTTTCTTACTTTCTCAGTTAATTGACCACCTTCATCATATCCTACATAACCAGGAGGTGAACCAATTAATTTAGAAACACTATGACTTTCCATATATTCACTCATATCTACTCTGATTAAAGAAGAGTCATCATTGAATAAATATTCAGCAAGTGCTTTTGCAAGTTCTGTTTTTCCGATACCTGTTGTACCTAAAAATAAAAATGAAGCAATTGGTTTTTTGGGGTTATTTAATCCAGTTCTACTTCTTTGAATTGCTTCTGATACTTTCTTAACTGCCATATCTTGACCTACAACACGTTTTTTAAGTTCGTCTTCCATTTTAAGAAGTTTTGACCACTCATCTTCACTAACTTTTGTAACTGGAATTCCTGTCATTTTAGAAACAACTTTCGCAATCACATCAACATCAATTGGAATTTTATTTAATTTCTGTTGCTCTTTCCAATTCTTTTTAAATTCTTCAATTTTTGGAATAATATCTTTTTCCTGATCTCGCATTCTTGCAGCCTTTTCATATTCTTGAGATTTAATTACCTTCTTTTTTTCAATTAAAAGATCATTTAATTGCTTTTCTAAATCTTCTAATTCTTTTGGCATAAATAAATTATCTAAATGCGCTCTAGCTCCAGCTTCATCTAAAATATCAATAGATTTATCAGGCTGAAATCTATTGGTAATAAACCTATCAGCCCAATCTACTGCCATATCAATTGCTTCTTTAGAATAAGTAACATTATGAAAATCTTCATAAATATTTTTTATGTTGTATAAAATTTCTTTTGTTTCAGAAACAGATGGTTCTGGAACAACAACTTTTTGAAATCTTCTTTCCATTGCACCATCCTTTTCAATTGTCTTTTTGTATTCATCAATTGTAGTTGCACCTATAATTTGCATTAGTCCTCTTGCTAATGCTGGTTTAATCATATTTGAAGCATCCAAAGACCCTGCTGAATTTCCGGCACCAATTATAGTATGTAATTCATCTATGAAGAGAATAACATTAACATTAGATTCTATTTCTTCCATAATAGCCTTCATTCTTTCTTCAAATTGTCCTCTGTATTTTGTACCGGCAACAACTAAAGATAAATCAAGAGTAATTAAACGTTTATTATGCAAAACGACACTAATGTTTTTCTTTTCAATTATTTTTATTGCAAGACCTTCTGCAATTGCAGATTTACCAACTCCTGGTTCACCTACAAGAACTGGATTATTCTTCTTTTTTCGGGAAAGAATTTGAATTACCCTTTGAATCTCATCTTCCCTACCTACCACAGTTTCCAATTTGCCTTCTTCAGCCATTTTGGTTAAATCCTTACCAAAATTATCTAAAAGAGGAGTTGTTGACTTAGGCTTTTTCATACCTTCTTTTGAAGGTTTTTCTTCACCATCGAAATCTATTGGCATATTATTTTTGTTTTAAATTGTTTGTTTATTTGTTTGTAGTTGAACCGAATCCTCCTTCACCACGAGCAGTTTCATTTGAGTCAAAATTATCCACTTCAATAAATTTAAAATGAATTATTTGTCGAGGGATTATTTGTACTAATCTATTTGGCAAAACTAAATCAGGAGCATTTTTATCTATTTTTATTAATGGAACCATAATACTTCCTAAATATGTTCTGTCTATAATTCCAATAGAATTTGCCAACATATAACCTGATTTTATTATAGAACTTCTTGGAACTAAATCAAAATAATATCCATAAAATGGTTTAATTTTAATTCCCGTATCATATAATTCAACATCACCAATTTGTTTTATTTTTTCTAAAAGTGTTAAATCAAACCCACTATCTGAAGCATGTGATTTAGATGGATTAACAGCGTCTTTTCTTGATTTAGAAAATTTAAAGAAATCATTTTTATAATATTTAGAATAAATAACTGATGGAACCCAAGTACTAATTTCTAAATATAATTCAAATTTTCTTTCTAAACGATATTTAGAATTCACATCATAAAGATTATCTAAAAAATCTAAACAATTATTCCCATTCCAAGTGATTTGATTATTATCTTTGGATAAATGACATGGAATTTTACAGAAATCTTTTATGTCATTAATCATTTCTATAGAATCAGAAGTAATATTACATTCAGGAGAACAGTGTTCATCAGTAACTTTTCTAATTGAGCCATCCCCATCAAAATATCCTCTTAAAAAAGCCCATTTTAGTTCATCTGTTTCAAGATTAGGAAAACGTACTATATGACTTTTTTTACCAAAATCTATTTGTAATAATTTACACACATCTTTTGCCATTTCCGTTGAGTTAATATCCAAAGAGACTTGTTCTATTTCTTTAATTTCTTTAATTTTTAATTCATTAGATACTATTTCTGATAATATTTGTAAACATTTTCTGTCCTTGTTATGTATTTTTATTGATATATTACCAGATTCGGAAACAGAACCATCACTCGCAATCCAACCTAGTAAATAGGCTTTTTCTTCAGAATCAATTTTTTTAAACATGTCGTCTTTTATCATAAAATATTTAGTATATTTTTACAAATATAAGAATTAAATTCAAAATTAGAAATTATAAATTTAAAATTAGAGATTTTTTGCTATTTATCTATATATATGAAGTTAAAAAATGCAAAGTATAAGAAGTATTTTAAAAACAAAAATTCTTAAAGAATTTTTCGACAATTCAAAATCAACTCATTATGATACAGAAAATCATAGGAGGGTTAAAATTTTTGATGATACTATTGATTTCCATAAAAACACTGTTAAAGCAGAAATCACCTCTGGAAAAAACAGGGGCTTGTTTACTATTTTAAATTTAGATAACTTAGTAGAACTCAATCCACAAAATACAATGGTAGCCGAAGATTCTAATAATTTACCTCCAAACACAGCAAATGACCCTAATGCACCTTGGAATGAAAAACCAAGTGCCGAAATAAAAAGATTTATGTATGATGATAATAATCAAAAATTTATAATTTATCTCACCAATGGATTAGAAAAAGAAATTGATTACGTTGATGTTCTTGAAAAATATTGGAAAGATAATCCGGGTGAATTTGAAAAAGATTACAGTGCCTTTATTGATGAACCTTTACCTGATACAGCAAATATTAATAGTATAAAACAAAAAGGTTATACTGATAAGCATTTTGAATCCTATTTGAAATCCATTGCCAGTGAAAACGGATGGCTTGATGAGGATATGTAAAGACCTTTAATTTTGTTTCTTTTTTAAGAATTCTGTTCGTAAAAATTCAATAGCTCTCTCTGTCCTAAGATTACTAATTAAATCATAATACAGTACAACCGGCATTAATAATTTTCTATTTTTGTAATATGATGCTGTTTTCTTTACAAGAAAAGGAAATTTAAATTTGATTAATTTATCAAACCAAAAACGCTCTTCTGAACTAAAATCAACTATAAGTGGATATTTTCTTGATGAGTCTAATATATTAGGTTTCAAATAAGTCCCTACACGCAGTTTTGAGCGTACATTAGCAAATACATCCTTCATTTCAACGACCTGGACATCAGCAACATCTCTGCCCTTTATATGATGCAGATAAAACTCAAAGGCATGTTGAAAATAACCATACAACATGATATGCTCTAAAGAATTATTTATAATGATTTTATCAGGCATTTTTAATTTTTTTTTGAAATAGTATCATTTCAGATATAGGCCAACTGTTTTGTTTTAGCCCATTATGTACTAAATCATCTACTACTACAATATCTGCCTTATCATTGTATATATTAGAAACAACAGCACGACATCCTCTTAGAAAATTATCTCCTTTGGAAGCACTTTTTAATATTACTTTATCACCATCTTCAATTGGTAGTTCTGGGTATTTAATTGATTCGAACATATTTCTGTTTTTATCCCCTTACAATTTCAAAATACCGGTCTTTCAATAATTTTAAATATAAGTCATTTGGAACACCGTAATTACCAATAGCCCACATGTCATTATATTCTATGATTACATTATCAAAAAGTTGGGCTGATAAAGGCATATCTAATCTACCTACATCAATTACATAAGCAATAGGAAATCCAAATACTTTATTTTCGGTAATAACTTTATTAATATAACTACTATCAGGGACTCCAAATAAATCCCCGGAATAATTCTTCACATCAACTATTTTGTGATTATGTACATAAACACGCCATTCAGTAAAAATCCTATTACTAAATGGTTCATATGACATTACCAATGTATCATCCGGTATATTATCTAAAGAAGCATAATGGCATCCATCCAATATCAAACCAGTGAATAATTTAATAGTTAAAGGTTTTATGAATATTTTTTTACCACCAGCAACGATATCTCTGGCTTCACCAAGAGTAATGATTTTATGCTCCCTATTAGAGTTTTTAGGAACCCTAACATCAGTTTTACCAATACGTGAAAAAACTTCTCTCATAAATTCAGTAGAACCTACAAATAAATTTTGTTTTATTAGAGTATCAAATTTTCCGGAAGCCACTTCTTCAAAAGTAGTTAACCGATAATCCATAGCACTATCCATAGCACCATACAACGCACAAGCACAGTCAAAGTGATGCGGAAGAGTTCTGTCTTTATTAGATTGAATGTAAATCATTTTTTTATTTTTGGTAATGTGTCCTCAAATTTTTTATGCTGTTTTCCATAAACCTTTATTTGATTAGCATTTTCACATGTCATCATTTTTAACCTCAAACCTATATTATTTCCAATACCAAGTTGATGATTTAACCAACCTACACAATACATTTGGTCATTGCCATCAGAATGGTGGCAAGCCATTACTTTCATTGTACCGGTTTTAAAAACACCTTCTTCAGCAATGGTTTCTTTTAAATTTTCATGTTTTTTTTCACAATAACCGTCCGGTATATCATAGGGATTTGTTTTGACTTTCCATGGACATTTAGCACACTGCTTTGTTCTTTTAAGTTTCATAGATGCTTATTTCAAAGTAATGTTCATAAACCGATCATCATGAATGAATTCAATGTTTTTATAAACCTGAGTTAATACATCAATTAATTTTATCCATCCTTTTCCATTTGAAATAACTTGAATATTAGGATTGATATATAATGGAACTGATTTTCCGAACAAAAGTATTAAATCTTCGCCAAATTCTTTTTTTGCCAGTTTTAATATTAATTCTTCATTTTCAATAGTTTCTTCAACATTAGTAGTCGTATTTTTTATTGTATATTCCAAATTTAAATCAACATAAGCAACTTTTGATTCATTAAACATATCAATACACTGCATGAATTTAGTCAATTTTTTATTTATGACAAATGCTCTCATAATTTATTTTATTAATTAAATCGGTTAAAACAATGTACAATTCTACCTTTGTATTTATTATAAAATGCAGAAATATTATCAAGCATCCAATTTTTATTTATGTTTTCACCAAGTGCCGTTTCTTTTTTAACTCTTGTACCAACTTGCATATGAGGCTCTAAAACATCAATGAAAATATGAGCTCTTGAAAGTTCAAGATTCATATCTGTAATTAATTCTTTCTTAAACTTTCTTTCCTCTTGTAATACTCCAAGCAGAGTCGGAATTAATTTTTCATCCTTAGACAATATTGTAAGAAGTTGAAATTCTTTTAAATTATCTGGAATTTCAGAATTTACAACCTTTTTAATTTCTTCTAAGTCCATAGTTCTTATTTATTAGCAATGATTATATCACCTTTATTTAATTGCATTATTGAGGTTGCAATACTTGACAAGGTATGGTCATGGAAATCTTCTAACCAAACTTCAAAATCTTCTCCATTCTCATCCGTTTCCGGTAAGTCTTTTACAAGTTCTTTTAACTGTTTAATTGTAATACCGGTTTTATTATAGAATGGTTTCATTTTTATGAGATTATATTTGATAATCAGATATTGGTTTAAACGACAAAACTAAGAAAAAGTTACATATTTATAAATATGAAACTTTTGGGAGCAGGGATACTTGCTATTGATAAAAAAACAGGTAAAATTCTCTTAGGGAGAAGGGGATTAAAAGGTCAGCAGCCTAATACATGGTGCATTTTCGGTGGAACTTTTGATGACAAAGATGTTATTCCAAAAACTACGGCAGTGAGAGAGTTTTTTGAGGAAACGAAATGTCCTAATGCTTTTAAATGTTCAAAAGAACCCTTCTATATAGATGAAGATAATCATGTGAAGTTTTACACTCACATTGGAATTTTCGATAATATGTTCATCCCTAAACTAAATTCAGAAAATATTGATTATGGTTGGTTTGATTTAGATAAACTGCCAGATAATTTACATCCTGGATTTGAAAAATTAGTTTCTGAGAAAAGAGATGCATTATGTAGTGTTATTAAATCAGCAGTAAGTTTTACATAAGCATTTAAAAAAGTAAGAATGGTTACTATCATAGTAACAAAAAAACTTTAAATGAGTGAAAATAAGAAAAGAATATTAGGTCAATTTTTTACAAAAAATAATTTTTGGCTAAAGGAACATATAATAAAATTTATTAAAGAATCCGGAGCAAACATTGCACTTGACCCTTTTGCTGGTCAAGGTGATCTATTAACTATTGCCCATGATATTTTAAAATTACAAGTAATAGGTTATGATATTGATGAAAATTTTAATTGGGACGTAAATGATAGTTTATTAAACATTCCAAGAGTAGAAAACTCAATTATAATTACTAATCCTCCATACTTAACTAATTACAGTGCAAAAAGAAAAAAGATATATGATAGTGTGAAAACATATTTTACTGGAAATACCGAGATGGAAGATTTATATTTAATTTCCATTAAAAAGTGCATGGAGCATAATGATTTTGGAATTATGATTATACCAGAAACATTTATCAACACAACATTTAATAAAGAGCGTATAGTAAGTATTACAACTATTGAAGATAATATGTTTAATGATACGGAAACTCCTGTATGTGTAATTTGTTTTGATAATGTAAAAAAAGGGTTTGATAAAATTAAAATTTATAAAAATGATGAGTTTATAGATACATTGAATGAAATAGTAAAATTCAAAAAAAAACCAATTAACTTACCAAAAATTAAATTCAATAGCCCAACCGGGAAAATAGCACTAAGGGCAGTAGATACAACTAATCCTCTTAAGCCAATTGCTTTTATGAAACCAGAGGAACTTAATTACGATTTAACAACTATAAAACATAGTTCAAGACTTATAACTCTTATTGAAATTAACTCTCTTAAAGATGATGATTTAGAAAGGTTCCTTGAAGTTTCTAATAGAAAACTAAGCGAGTATAGAAAAAATATAAAAGACATTTTACTATCACCATTCAAAGGAAATAAGAAAAACGGTGAGCGAAGAAGAAGGTTGGATTATGAAACAGCCAGGATGATATTAGAGGATTCTATAAAGGAATTATAAAGACTATATTTTATGTTTTAAATAAAAATCTGTATTATTATACATCTTCAACTCTTCCTCTGTTAAATCACTTATCTCAATTTTTTTAGGTTCTGCCGAAAGACACCAGGTTTTTGACCTGTATTTGTCTTTTTCTTTTTTAAAATCTGTATGTGTTGTAAAATCATTTAGTGGAAACCATACCAATGTATGCTTATCAACATATAGAACTTTTGCTCTGTTTTTTAATCTTACATCTTCTCTACCAGAAGAACCATCAGTGAATATATCACCAATTTTAACTAATGAACCGTCTATATATTTCATTTATCAGTCGCATCTAAATCAAAATAACGAATATTAGATTCTTCACACAAATCTTTAAATTCAATTCTATCAAGATCGTCTTCAAAGAGTATACAGTTTCCTAAATAAAAAATTTTAGATGCAGAATCATAAGAAAATTCAGTAACTTTTGAATGCTCTCTACTTGGAACCTTATCAATATCAAGAGCAATAAATCCGATAATCAAATTATCTTCTTTTAATAACTTAAAGAGACGTTCGTAATCCGTTGAAAGTTTATATTTTATTTTAGTGTTATTCATTTATCCGGCATTAATTTATAAAACGTACTATTAGAAAAATCTTTATCACCAGTAATTTCTTTTTCACCAAACCATGATGGAGGGACAAATTTATCAGCAGATTCTTTATCCGGGAATTCTACTTCAATAAATATAATGCCAGTATAATAGTCCATCATAATATCTAGTTCAGCAATAAATCCATTAGAAAGATGAATAAAATATCTACGCTTTAAGATTGGTCTTTTTTTATCTACTTTTAAAAATAAATTATCAAATTCTTCTTTTGAGAGATTTATTTCCATTTCAGGAACCCCTTTGTTTTTGCCCTCTTCTCCTTTGGTTTTAACGCAAAGTACAAACTCTTTATCATCATGGGAGCGCAATCTTAAAACGGGATTGGTGGTAATATACCACTGTTTGATTTCTACTGAGTCATAATTCGATAAAACTAACTCTTTTTTTAGCGTATCAGTATGTAAAAGCCACCTTCTTTCAATTTCTAAATTTTCTTTATTGGATGCCATAATGTATATTAAAAGTTTATGAGTGGATTTATTGTAAAATAGTCTTCTCTACCATGAACCCCCTCACCAATAATTCTAAAGAACTGTCTATTACCAGAATGATTTTGATTAACACACTCATGAGGAGTAAAAATACTAATTTTTGCTACTTCTCCTGATTTTAATAAAATACCAGTATTTTCTGGATACCTATCAATATACTCACTTAAATCTCCATTCTCTGTATAAGAGTAATCTTTAGTTTCCCATATTCTGCATGTATCTGAAATATTATTGGCAATTAATACCATAGTATTGTCTTCTAAAATGGTGTTACCATTACCGCCCCATGAGCCCCAACGATTTATATTTTCATATCGACCAACTTCTATGTGGACATTACGATTTATACCCTTCATATTAAATCCTCTTTGAGATTTACCTTTATTCACAAAAGATTCGTGAATTGTTAAAAACCCTATTTTTCCTTTTTCAAGAAAATTTTCATTAATTATATTAAAATAAGGTTTATAAATTTCTGGTAGTGAATGACTATCACCTTGTATAAAAGGCATCATATTACATTTTAACCCAGAGAAAATCGGAAATTCTATATTATTTACTATCATAATTAGTAAAACGAATTTACGTAAAAAAAGTTACAATTTAATTGTTTAATTTGGAAATTCAAAAAATACAACATATATTGAACCATCCCTCATTCCTTCTGAAGGTGCAGGAATTATAACACCATTAAGATTATTTATTAATTCTTGGGACATTCTATCCCATTTTGTAATTCCAAAAGGTCTTTGGTCGCCCCATTTATCAACAATCATAGATTCTCCTTGGTCATTCACTCCAAATTTTCCTGCCTGAATAAATCCAATAGGATAATCCATATACATACTCCCTTTTACAAAACCTTCTGATTTCAAATACTCTTCTGCATTACTAATCGCACTGAAATCACCAGTGCTTGGAAAAAATTTTGCATAAGTAATAGTTTTATTTCTAATTTCACTAATACCCTTATTATCAATAAAGACTTCACCTATTTTTTTTCCTACTACATTCATAGATGTTTCAGCTCCAATAGATTCTTTAATAAGATATTTGATTATATTACGTAAATAATACAGATTCATAATAATGTTTTTAATAAATATAAAAAAATTTTACTTGGGATAATTAGACCATTTAGAATCATTATTTTTCCAGAAAAAGTAGTCATCTACGGCTCTCATACCAGAGGCAATTAAAAATTGAATTTTAGTAGGTTTAAGATTAAATTCCGTTGTATTTACATCGCCACTATCAATAAAAACTGTTCTACACCAATCATTACTGTTTAAATGTTTTTTATTAACCATTTCAATAGTAAAATTTACAAGAGCCAAAACAAATCTTTTTAAATTTTTAGTAGCGGAAGGGTCTCCTATCCAAGTTGGATTTAAATAATTTTTTTCTTTTAAACTATCAACCCTAAAACCTAAAGTTTCATAATTAAAAGCATATTCTTCATCATAACCAGAATAAGCATAAAAACAATTTTCTTGATTATTGACATATTTGACTTTATCAAAAATTTGAATAGCATAATTAGATGTTAATCCACCATCAACAAAAAAATCTCCATTATCATTTTTAACAGCTTCAAAAAAGATAGGTATACTCATAGACATTCTGACTGCTTTATATATTGGCATATCAGGATACGTTTCATGAGAGAGTATTTCAGCCCTTTGTTTTGTTACATTGGTAGCAATTACAAATAAGTCCCTAAACCCCTCTTCTTTATCTAAAACCCTTTGATGTAGTTCTCTAAAAGTTATTTCTTTATTACCTGTTTTTTGATAAATTAAATCTCCTATCCATTGTTCAAAAACATCTCCACGATTCCAACCAAAATTTTTTATTAATCTAAAAATATCACGAATAAAAAAGAACGTATTGTCTTCAAACTTTTTGAAACTGGTTTCTGAAATTATCTTTGATACTGTTGTTGAATTATATCCAACACATAAAAGACAGGCTGTAATTGCTCCTGCTGAAGTTCCGGCAACCCTTTCAATACCTTGAAGAACATTCATTTCCTCCAATCTTACAAGGGCACCACCATAAGCCACGCCTTTAACTCCGCCACCTTCGAAAACTAGATTTTTAAATTTATAATTCATTTGGAAAAGACTTCTCCAAATAAATACAAAATTATTTTAAAGAAATAAGCCTACTATTAATAATATAAAAGAAAATATTATTGCAATAATAGTTATGATGCTCTTAATCCTGTCGGTCATTACTTTTTTGATATCTATCATCAGAATCATAAACAGAATCATCAGAAGCATAATCTTCTTTAGAGAAACCGATTTTTTTAACTTCACCCAAAGCCGTTACCTTTTTTTCCATATCTCTAAGAATTTGTAAAGCCTCCGCAAATGGTTTATCATAAATAATAACAGATACAATCAATTCTTTCAAATGAGATATTGATAATCCTTCTGTTTCTTTAACCCATTCTTTAATATTTATTTTAGCAAGATCATCTTTCTCTAATTTATTTTTAATATAAAATTCTCTCACTTTAGAACTTGGAGTTTTAATCTCATATTTTCTATCAAATCTGGAAGGTCTATTAGCAACTCTTGCTTCGAGTTTTTCCGGATAATTGGTTGTTGCAATATAAACTACTTTGTCAATTTGTTTAATACCATCTAGCATATTTAATACTTTGGTAAGCGTAGAACGGTCATATTCTAAAATATTATCAATATCTTCCATCATTACAATAATTGGTGTACCAGGCTCAATAACACGAATTATTGGTCCGGCAAACTCTAAAAACAACTCAACATTATTATAATCTTTTAGGTTTAATACTAATCCTTTTTGTTCTTTAATTAAATATTGAGAAAGCATTTGAATTAAATAACTTTTCCCATTACCAGGAGGTCCATATAATAAAATTCCTCTCTTGTGAGTGTATCCATATTTATTATATATATCCTCTCTGTTCCAAAATTTATCTATATCAGATAAGATTTCTTTCATTTCATCTATAGGAAGATTTAATAAATCATCACTAATAGAGTTTTGTTTTTCAATATAGAACCCAAGTGAATTTGAATGTCTCAGTTCATATACTCCCGGTGGAACTTTTGGTACTGTTTTAAAACAAGGTATAAACTTCCCATTTTCTCCTACTGACCATTGACGATATGAATTGTCATGCTCTGTATCCCTAGAAACATCTTCTCCTAATTTATTGCTTAATCTTCTTGCCATTTGTGATTTTTTAATCCTTTGTTTTAAATCCTTAACATATGCCTCTAATGTAATTGTTGTTCCCTTTGGAATTTTATCATTAGAAATTACAGGCATTTTTATAATTAATTTATAATTATGTAAATTTAGAAAAAAAAATTATAAAAACAAAAAAAATAGCAAAAAAAAATCCATCTCTTTCAAGATGGATTCATTTTATGATATTTAAGATTAACTCTCAATAACTTGAGTTAATACTTGCTCTATTGTATATTCACCGGCATAATGGTTAATAATAGTCTCTCTGTTAGAGAAACCTCTGGATAAAGGAGAAATAATTAAAGGCGGTGCTGATTGAGCAGCCTTATATACACTTTGTTTTTGTCTTGTGAAACATAATTTAACCCATTTTTCAAACTCTTCAACTGTAGGAACTAAATCATATATTGTTTTCCCATTTGGGTCTCTTGGAAAAAAATCAGACGATAATTCCATTTTTCTATATGATTCAACAATTTGTCTAATATCCATTCGTTGCCTTATAAGCATTGAGCAAATTCCTGAAACCACAAAATAGTTCCAACTCGCATGCGCTGCATCCGCTAATTCTGGTCCTGGTTCTGTTGTTCCATCAAATAAATTTGTAGGAATTATTTCTTTACCAAATTTTTTATTTATAAAATCTGCCATTTGAAAAATTTCAACCTTTGTCATATCAGCCAATGGTGCATATACAGCTGCTGTGCTTATGTCATGCCAAGAGAACCAATTTAAAACTATTTCTGTATGATTAGAGGTTGATACTAAACCTGCCTTTAAATGTTGACTAGATGCAATCCCTGCAACAGTACGACCTACTGCATCAAATGTTGAGATGTTAAGTAATGCAGGGTCTTGTCCAAACGTTTCTTTAAATGCATCTATGAATGACTGTTGAACTCCTGGCAAGGGCATCCAATATAATTTAACTCCCAAGGCATCGCATAACTGTTGGGCATTAGATTTTGTTAAATCACTATTGTATTTTGATGGCATTGATATAGCATAAACATTTTCTGCTCCCATTGCCTCTACAACTATTGGTAAAGTCACAGAACTATCAAGTCCTCCGGAAACAGCCACGATTGCTTTTGTAAATCCTAAATCTTTGAAAATTTCTTTTTGGGCATAAACTAAAGCATTAAAAATATCTTCAAATTTATCATCATAATATAATTTAAGTCTTCCAAATTGATGACTTAGACATATAATATCATTCTGTTCCGAAAAATTTTTTGATTCATAAATAATATTACCACGATAATCACTTATCAAGGAGCCTCCATCATAAACCATAAAATTTTTACAAATATCACCAACACCTACATTGTTACAGGAAATAAAAAACACATCATTTTCTACTGCGTGTTTAGTAACTAAATGCCTTCTTAAAGTTTGTTTTTGATAATAAAAAAAACTTTGATTAATTGCCACAATTACTTCAGCACCATTTTGAACCGATTCTTTTACTATATTTCTCTCATGATCTCCTGACCAAAAATCTTCACAAATCACAGTACCAAGGTTTATTTCTTGATTTTGGATTTTTACTTTTGTAACAGTTGCATGCTCACCTGGTGTAAAGTAATGACTGTCTTCATGGTGTCCTCCGTCAGCTAATAGTATTTTTGCATACTTACCAACTACATATCCATCCTGAATAACAGCAAGTGAATTTTGGATTTTTGGTGTCCCATTAAAATTTTTACCAATACAATCTACAAAACCTACCACTACTACTAAGTTTTCCGGAACTATAGGAGCAATAACTTTATGTAAAAATTTTAAATTATAATCTATAAATGATTGCTGATTGAAAAGCATTCCACAATTATATCCAGTTATAGCAAGTTCGGGTAAAACCAAAATATCTGCTTTGTTGATAATTGCTGTATTTATTGCTTTTAAAATTCTTGAAACATTTCCTTTTAAATCTCCGGAAACTGTTTTAATCTGCCCCATACAGATTTTAACATTATTGGCAATTTGATTAAAATTACTCATCGCTTTTATCTTTTTTATATTTATAAATCAGTTGTAATAATAATTTTTTTTGTTCAGATTCCTTTAATAAATCACGCTCTTTCCAATAAGATTCATCTCTAATATTTTTCCAATCTTGGAAATTAAAATTTATGGTTTCATTAAAAATTAACTTATCTATTACTAAATTTCCATTCTTTTTTATTTGATAATCAAATGTGTTGTTTATCTTCCGTATGACTTCGCTCATTTACTTGTAATTCTTGAAAACAAGTATTATAAAAGTTTTCATCAATTACAAGTCTTTTGAACCAGTTATTAAAATATACTTCTAAATAATGACTTCTTTCATGTTTGCCCTTATGATATAATTCAAAATCTTTTCTATTTTGAATCTTATCAGCAATTAACATATCATTAACATCCCTTAAAGGTGAAAGACGAATTTCTGCCATTATTCCTTCAGCCGGAAGATACCTATGAGAAAGATAGTCATTTGCCACGGAACGATATTCAATGGCAGTTGCAACTACGATGGGGTCTACGTTTTTCAACAAATGAAGATTATTTTGTAAATCTTCATCCATTTGAACAATAGGATGAAGGCAATAGGCTTTTTTGGCTATTTCAGATGCTTTAATTGCATCCAAAATATATAAGCCCTCATCAATATGATTCATATAATAAACACCGCTACGCTTGGCTTTCATATCACCATAGTAATCCTCAATTATTTTATATTCTTCAAACGGAGTTAAGTTCTCACAAGTATACCAAAGATTGTTTTTAATAAGATAATCTTCTATGCCACATTCTTTGGAAGTTAAAATTCTCGCCTCAACATTTCTTTGATAAATTCCTTGATTTTGATATTGTTTTAGAATATAAATTGATTGAAAAGTTTCATTAAATTTGGTAAAGAAGGCAGAAATACCCCAATGATATTCTTCAATCTTTGTTAATTTATAATTAAATCTTAAAAGTTGTGTAGCTCTGCATACAATGTAGTTTTTTGCACCTTCAATTGTTTCAGAATTAAATTCAAATCTGGATTTAGTTTTCATTGTTCAAAAATTCATTACTGGTTTAACCTTGACATTACATTTTTCACAAGTATATGTAGGCATACCTAATTCATTTCCACATATGGGACATGGATACTTATCTGTATTTTCCCATTTCTTAACATTGATAATTATTATTTTAGGCTCCTCTTTAATTTCTCCCATAATTATCTTATTTCACACTGTTTGTTTATGAGTTCTTTTTTTATACTGTTTAACATTTCATCAATTTCTTCACCTGTCAAAGTTCTTTCTAAAGAACAAAATGAAATTCTGAAGGTTTTTGATTGCCGGTTATTTTTAGGATTAACAAAACTATCAACCAACAAAACTTCTTCTGCTAAATTGTTTGTTAAATCCCTAACTAAATCAAAGAAATAATTATCTTCAAAATTATCCGGTACCCACATTGAAATATCTCTGTTTGCAGAAGGGTATTTTGAATAAGATTGAAACTTTGTAAATTCCCCTGCTTTAAATTGGTTTAAAAACCTTGGGTCTTCTGACCAAAAATATCTTATATCAGGTATATCAAAAAATATCATCGCTAGTCTTTCCAGACCCATACCGAAAGCCCAACCATTTTGACCTTCCATATTGCAATTTTTCATAATTTCTTTATGAATAACTCCACTGCCCAACACTTCCATTTCCTTTCCATTATATTCCACCTCAACTTCAAATGAAGGATGTGTAAAAGGAAAATATTCATCAACGAAACGATATTTAACATCATTTCCAAATAAGTGTTTTATTAATCCTGATAATGTATCTTTTAAATTTTCAATTACAACTTCATCTGAAACATTACCAAGAATATTTACTCCTTCCACCTGATGAAACACTGGGAAGTGAGAAGCATCAATTGTATCTCTGCGATAAACATCTCCAGTAACGATAAACTTGGTTAATCCTTGTTTAAGAAGTTCGGTTTGATGAGCGGTTGTGTGTGTTCTTAAGACCTTGGTTTGAGAAATGTAAAAAGTATCTGTTTCTCTTCTACCTGGATGGTCAGCAGGAATTAATAAGTCGTCAAAATTATTTTTAGTATTCACGATTGGGTCTTCAAAAACTGGATATTGATATTCTTTTCCAAAAAAATCGTAAATTTTATTTTTTACAATACAGATAGGATGATTTTTCTGAAGATATAAATACCTTCCGATTTTATCCGATATTGTTTGTGGTAATTTATTCATTGTCGTTTCTGTTGTATTTTCGTTCATTGTGTTATTTTTTATTTTTAAATAATTCATGTAAAATTTTCATTCTAACAGCTGACTGATATCCATTATAACATCCTTTTTTAAATTGCAATTTACTATCATAAGAAGAAGCAACTAATTTAATGTTTTCTATTGACCATTTTTGTTGCCTTCTGGGAAGATTAAATTCTTTTATTAAAGATTTTGCTTTAGATGAACTTATTTTTAATTCAATACATATATCCTTAATTAAAACATTTTCATTGTATAATTTTATAAAAGTATTCTTATGTTCTGAATTCAAAAATTTAGAACAATACAAGGATTCATTTATATTATTCCACTTTCTTTCTAAAAATGGAATATTTAATTTTAACATTTCTATTTTTATTTGTTTTAATTGATTAAATCTAAATATTTGTATTTTAGCAAACCCAGTTGTATCAATATAGTGTTTAGATTTTATATTAAATAAAAATTCCAATTGTTTATTAAAAATTTCAAATATACTAATCCAGTTTTTGTGGCATTGAATAGACAAAACCATAGCTAATTCACCTTTTTTTTGTTTGACAATACTACCATCTCCATCAACAAAACCAACAAAAAAAGACAAAAATTTTTCTTTCGTATCCAAACAACTAATATCTGGTGGATTATATGTTTTGTTATTTTTTATTTTAAATTTATTAATTAAAATTGGTAAATTTTTTGAATCTCTAACATTTATATAACATAAATCTGAACATTTATAATTATTAAAATCAGTAACCTTTCTGTAATAAATCGAACAAGTTAAAAGATTCGCTAGTTTTTTTAAATGCTCTTCATCTTTTATAGAAATTCCAACATTTAGATTTTTTCCATTTTTTAAATCAAAATGTCCATCTGCCATTAAAAAACCCATCCAATAATATGATATATTATTATCATAAGTTAATGGAGTAAGTTTATTTCCAAATCTATAAGATTTATCATTGGAAATTCCGTTTTTTTGAGCAGCCAATTGTATTGATGCTTTTGTAGCACCTGTAATTAATGTTTGAACAGCTTTTGTCCCACCAGTAGTATAAACATTTTTTAATATATCTATATTATCATTTGTCCAAGAAATTTTTGAAATATTTTTTTTCATTTATTGAGTAAGTAGAGTTTTTATTATCAACCTATTATAAATATATAATTAAAATAAATTTTATTTATTTATATCATTGATGCTTTCTCCTCTTTTTGTTTTACTAATAATTTTCGCAAGTATAGTGGAACTACTAATTGTTTTTATTTTATCTATATCACAATATCCACCGCCAGTTTTTGACCACAATACTTGAAAATCCAAAATTTTATTTTCAAAATATAGTGTATCTGATAAATAAATTTCTGAAAGATTTTTATTTGTGGATATTTTTTCAATAGCATTACCAGATAAAACAGGATGAGTACATACTGCAATGACAGATTTTGCTCCTTTTTCTTCAATTAAATAATCTGCTGCCTTACAAAGTGTTCCTGCTGAATCACACATATCATCAACTAATATTATTTTTTTATTAATAACATTAGCCGTTAAAAGCATTTTTGCTATTACTCCTGGTTTGGCTCTTTCTTTGTTTATTGCAACAGCACCATCAAGTCCTATTCTTTTAGAAAACTTATTTGCCCTAACTGAACCTCCTTGGTCAGGACTACATACAACATATTCATCTGAATTTTTTTTAATAATTTGGTCAATTACATTACTAAATATTGCTAAACCATTTATATGATTTACTGGAATATTAAAAAAGCCCTGTATGGACTCTGAGTGTAATTCAACAACAATTATACTATTAGCACCAGAAGATGTTAATATGTCTGCAACTAATTTTGCTCCCATAGGACCACGAATTCCTTCTTTTTTATCTTGACGGGCATAACCGTAACAAGGAATAATAACTGTAATTTTTTTTGCACTAGCTCTTTTTGCTGCATCAATCATTAACAGTAATTCCATTATTTCATGTGTTCCGGTTTCACCAAAAATATAAATTTGTTTATCTCTGATAGATGACTTATATTGACATGAAATTTCACCATTAGCAAAAGTTTCAATAGGACAATTACCCAATTCGGATTCTTTAAATTGTGCAATGGTTTCATCCTCCCCACGTAGTCGATTAATCTCAGAAATTACCTTCTCTGCTAAATGTTTTGTATGAGTAGTCGTATATATATTTAAAGTTTCCATATGTTAATTTGATTCTTTTTGATCTAATAGTAAAGACTGAATTGCACTGCGATAATCTAAAAGATTATCAGAACCGGGTTTATCTGATGGTCTACTTACTTTTTGTATTCTCCAAACTCTAGATAATTCATCTTTGTTTGGCATCCCCCAAGGGAATAGTTTCATGCAGAAGTCATCTAAACTAATAAATGTTTTGTTATTCTTTTTACAAAAATATAAAAAATAAGTTCCATACATAACAACATCACCAAAAGATTTCAAAATAATTCCCAAAAATACCATCATTCTTTTATCAATGGCAAATTTATGAATCTCACAAAACCTTTCATTTAAAACATGAAGACCCATTGCCATTTGTTCATTTTTTTTTGACATTAATTCCTCATACATATCAGAAACATCCTCTTCTTTTGTAAACATTAATCTTATAAGCATTTCAGATTCTGCTTGAGTCATTGGATTAACCTTTAACTTTTTAAATTCCTCGCAAAATACTTTTTCAATTGCATCTGGTTGATTAGTTGTTTCGTATGGTAAATAATTATTCATAATAAGATTAATTTAAGAAATTGCAGTAAAAAAACATTGTAAAGCAAAAGCAGTTTTCATATCATTGAACTGTTGTCCAACAAACAATTTTCCAGTCTCTTCAATGGTTAATTCAACGATTTCAATATCTTCGTCATCTACTCCACCGCCTTGTTCTTTTTTAATTATTTTATCTACAAGATATATAAAAACTTTTTCTGAACAACCTCCTGGACTTACATAAAAAGAACCTAATAATTGAAAATTAGAATAACCATTTTCTAATGGTGGTGCTATCTCAACACCCAATTCTTCCATTAATTCTCTTCGTAAAACATCTTCTGGACTTTCACCAGGTTTATCCATAGACCCAGCGGGAATTTCAAGCATTGTGCTCTGTGAACCAATTCTGAATTGCTTAGTAAATAAAAAAGTGCCTTTATCACTATCATATACTAAAGCAGCCACACTATTTCCTCTTTCAAAACAGATTTGAGAATGCGTTTTTCCCTTTTTTGGATTGGTAATGTCGTATTTTTTAATTTGAAATTTTCCTTTTAAAATAGAATATTCAACAGTTTCATTAGAGATTTCCATAAGTTTTTATTTAAGTTTTAAAATATAAGATTTATTTTTTCTAAAATTTGAATTTTGGTGCAACGTAATTTTTTCTTCTGATGAACTATAGCAACCACATCATCTATGTGGACTTTAACTTTGTATAACTCTCCATTATTTTTATAATCCAAAGCTCCTTCTTTTGTCCAAACACTTAATCCAAATGAATTTTCTTCATTCAGATTTCCATCTGCATGACTTTCATATGTCTTACCTACTTCGT
>JACCDG010897831.1_pt1 | contig 76342 bp, 67 predicted proteins | sample 7442471 | NCBI WGS metagenome assembly JACCDG01 (sample SAMN15323444, study PRJNA562643) | freshwater metagenome | isolation source: river surface water | place: USA:Blue River Watershed | collected 2017-08-17 | reverse complement strand
TGCTAAACCAAGTGATATTTGTAAATAATCGGTGTAAAGATCAAAGATGTTGTTCATGGCTATCTCCGATAAATGAACATCACTATTTTACACAATTTGCACATCTCCGTGCGTAACATCAGTTATTAAGTTGGAGTATAACGGTACTAAAAAATCGTCGCAACCAGTGATGTTGGTTGGTAAAGGAATTACCTTTGATTCTGGTGGTATTTCGATTAAACCTGGTGCGCATATGGATGAAATGAAATATGATATGTGTGGTGCTGCAACTGTACTGGGTGTGTTTGCTGCGGTAGCAAAATTAGGTTTAGCTGTCAATTTAATTGTTTTGGTGGCTAGCTGTGAAAATATGCCATCTGGTACAGCTCAAAAACCTGGGGATATTGTCACAAGCATGGCGGGCAAAACCATTGAAGTTTTAAACACCGATGCTGAGGGGCGTTTAGTTTTATGTGATGCTTTACATTATGCAAAACAATTTAAACCAGCTTGGGTGGTTGATGTAGCAACGTTAACTGGTGCTTGCGTGGTAGCATTAGGTTCAGTTGCGAGCGGAATGTATACCAATGATGAAGATTTAAATGCGGAGTTACAAGCTGCATCTCTACGTGCAAATGATAAAGTTTGGCGTATGCCGTTGTTTGATGAGTATAAATCTTTAATTCAAGGTACTTATGCGGATTTACTTAATATTGGTGGCTGGGGTGGTAAAGCAGGCAGTGTAACTGCAGCAATGTTCTTACAAGAATTTACTGACTATAAATGGGCGCATTTAGATATTGCTGGTACTGCTTGGACTGCTGAAGCTAAAGGTGGCACCGGTCGTCCATTTAAATTATTGGTTGAGTTAGTGCGTGGTCATGTGGGTAAATAAATTATAGTTTTATCTTCTTGATTGAATTAAAAATAGCCTGATGATTAAATTCTCAGGCTATTATATTTGTAAATTCATAAAATTTCAATAAACGACTATTCTTAAATCAGTGTGATTATGTTAAAATGGCGCACTCTTAGTAACGTTATTTAAATTTTAAAGGTATTAACATGGCATTAGAAAGAACTATTTCAATTATTAAACCCGATGCAGTAGCAAAAAATGTAATTGGACAAATTTACGCACGTTTTGAAGCTGCTGGTCTTAAAGTTGTTGCTGCTAAGATGAAACACTTATCAACCAAAGAAGCGCAAGAGTTTTATGCAGTGCATAAAGAGCGTCCTTTCTTTGGTGAATTGGTTGAATTCATGACTTCAGGTCCAGTAATGATTCAAGTGCTGGAAGGTGATGACGCAGTTAGTAAAAATCGTGAAGTGATGGGTGCTACTAATCCAAAAGATGCTGCAGCTGGTACAATTCGTGCTGATTTTGCAGACTCAATTGGTGAAAATGCAGTTCATGGTTCAGATAGTTTAGAAAATGCAGCTGTTGAAATCAGTCATTTCTTCTCTACTTCCGAGTTGTGTGCACGGACGCGCTAATTATTTTAAAGGCTAATTGATATATTTTTATCATTAGCCTTAGTCAATGAGAATTATGAAAATAAATTTATTAAATTATACACTTCCTAAACTTGAACAGTTTTTTGTTGAAATTGGCGAGAAAAAATTTCGAGCAAAACAAGTTTTTCGTTGGTTGCACGTTTATGGTGCAGCAAATTTTGCTGAAATGACAGATATTGCGAAATCATTACGTGCCAAGTTGGAAGAAATTGCAATTATTGAAGCACCAGAGCTGGTGACTGAACATATTTCTAGTGATGGCACCTGTAAATGGGTGTTAAGTGTTAATGGTAGTAACAAGATTGAGGCGGTTTTTATTCCTGAAGATGGACGTGGAACTTTATGTGTTTCTTCTCAGGTTGGCTGTGCATTAGAATGCCAATTTTGCTCGACAGGTCGCCAAGGGTTTAATCGTAACTTAACATCTGGTGAGATTATTGGACAATTATGGTGGGCTAACCGTCGTTTAGGTAAAGATCCTAAAGGTGAGAAATTAATTACCAATGTAGTCATGATGGGCATGGGTGAACCATTGGCTAATTATGAAAACGTAGTTGATGCAATGCGTATTATGTTGGATGATAATGCTTATAATATTTCAAAACGTAAGTTGACTTTATCAACTAGTGGTGTAGTAACGCGTTTAGACTGGTTAGCGGAAGATTGTCCAGTGTCTTTGGCAATTAGCCTGCATGCTTCAAATGATGAGGTGCGTAGTGAGATTATCCCATTAAATAAAAAATACCCAATTGCTGATTTAATTGCAGCTTGTCAACGTTATTTGGTGAAGTCACCTAAAAATTATATAACATTTGAATATGTTATGCTTAAAGATGTTAATGATAAATTAGAACATGCTGAAGAGTTAGTTAAGTTGATGCGCGGTGTTGAATGTAAGTTTAATTTGATCCCATTTAATCCATTTCCAAATTCTGGATTTGAAGCTTCGAGTTGGGGACAAATTTTAAAATTCCAAAAAATATTGCAAAATGGTGGCTATATAACAACGGTGCGTAAGACTCGTGGTGATGATATTGATGCGGCTTGTGGTCAATTGGTCGGTAAAGTTGAAGATAAAACAAAGCGTCAAGAAAAATGGAAGAACTATATTCCTATCAAAGAAGTTTAAAATGCGCGTTATTCAATTAATTAGTTTTATTGCCATTATGGTGCTAAGTAGCGGTTGCGTTACCAAAACAATTAATAGTGATGGAACTGTTCAAAATAATGTTATTGACAAAAATAAACTTTCAGATACTTATGTCGATCTGGCGATTGAGTACCAAAAACATGGTGCTCCACAAGTAGCTCTAGATCGAGTAAATTTAGCAATTACTACGTTACCCAATAATGCGCGAGCTTATATGGTTAGGGCCATGATTTATCAGCAATTAAATAGACCTGAAAACGCTGAAGATGATTTTAAGCGGGCGTTAAGTTTAAAAGTAGGATATTCAGAAGCCTATGTTAATTATGCGGTGTTTTTATGTGACCAAAAACGTTATAACGATGCGAATAATAATTTTGCGCAGGCATTGAGTAATCCGTTATATTTTACCCCTGAAATTGGTTATTATAGTCGCGGAAATTGCTATTATAAGCAAAATGATTTAGCTAATGCAAATGCTGATTATTTACGTTCATTAACTTTTCGTAATATACCGCAAGATAGTTATATTGCGCTTGCAAAGCTTCAACTCGATCAAAATAATGCGCAACTTGCAAACTTCTATATTACCAAATTTAGTGGATCGCAAACTCCGCAAACAATGTGGTTGCATATTCAAATTTTACAACGTATGATTGATGAAGCAGCAAATGGTGTTCATTCAAATGAATTCTCTTCGTATTTAAAAACAATGGGGCAAGTTTTAGTTAGTAATTATCCAAATTCGGTGGAAGCACAACAATATTTGCTTAAGTATGGTACAGGTAATTTAAAATCAGCTTCGCCTGCAGCAAATAAAGTTGTAGCAAACCCACCTAAAATACAGGTAGTCACATCTAAATCTTCTCCAAAAACAGTAGCTGCACCTTCTGGTAACGGTGTTCTAACTCAAGATGGTCGGCGTTATATTGTGGTTTTATCTGGTGATACCGCTTATTCATTAAGCAATAAATACGGAATATCAATTAAATCACTTGAGGCGATTAATAATCTTAAATTAAATCAACTTAAAGTTGGAATGAAATTATATTTAGATCCAAAGTAGGACAATTAGGAATAATAAAATGATAGCTCGTCGTAAAACTTTTAGCAGTAAAATTGGTCATATTTACGTTGGTAGTGACCATCCAATAGTGGTGCAATCAATGACCAATACCGATACCGAAGATGCTTTAGGCACGGCTATTCAAGTTGCTGATTTAGCGCGTGCTGGTTCTGAAGTAGTACGTATTACGGTTAATACTATCGAGGCAGGAGCTAAGGTTCGTGAAATTAGTCAGCGTTTAGCTGATATGGGTTTAAGTGTGCCTTTAGTTGGTGATTTTCATTTTAATGGCCATAAAATATTGGCAGAAAATCCAGATTGTGCTAAATATTTAGCTAAATATCGAATTAATCCAGGCAATGTTGGTAAGGGCAGTAAACGTGATGAGCAATTTGCTTACATGATTAATACCGCTCGTGAATATGATAAACCAGTACGTATTGGCGTTAATTGGGGGTCTTTGGATCAAGAGCTATTAGCTTCAATGTTGGATAATAATGCGCGTTTGTCTGTTCCGTTAAGTTTAGATGAGGTAATGCGTAAGGCTTTGGTTGAATCTGCATTACAAAGCGCGGAAAAAGCTTTAGAACTTGGTTTACCTGAAAATAGAATTTTATTGTCATGTAAAGTAAGTAAAGTTCAGGATTTATTATTAGTATACCGTGATTTGGCAAGTCGTTGTAGTTATCCATTGCACCTTGGTTTGACTGAAGCAGGGATGGGTTCAAAGGGGATTGTGGCATCAACTGCTGCATTATCTTTGATTTTACAAGAAGGAATTGGTGATACTATTCGTGTATCACTGACACCTAAACCAGGTGAAAGTCGTATTAACGAAGTAATTGTAGCACAAGAAATTTTACAATCTTTAGATTTACGATCATTTGTTCCAACGGTAACTTCTTGTCCTGGTTGTGGGCGTACTACGAGTGATTATTTCCAAAAATTGGCGGATAAAATTCAGAATTATTTACGTGATCAAATGCCAGTGTGGAAAAAACAATATCCTGGCGTTGAAGATATGAAAGTTGCGGTAATGGGCTGTGTCGTAAATGGACCAGGTGAATCTAAACTAGCTAACATTGGGATTAGTTTGCCAGGCAAAGATGAATCGCCCGTTGCACCAGTTTTTATTGATGGGCAAAAGGATGTGACTTTAAAAGGTGATTCAATTGCTGAAGAGTTTCAAGTTATTGTCGAAAATTATGTTAAATTAAATTATAGCGTTCATAAAGCATAAGTAATTTATTCAGCAAGGAAAAAGAAATAAATGGCAGAAAAAATAGTTGGCGTTAAAGGTATGAATGATTTATTGCCTGCTACATCTTATCAATGGTTGTGGTTAGAAGATAAATTGAGAACTTGGTTAGCGCAGTATGGTTATGAAAATATTCGTACACCGATTTTAGAAAGCACTAAATTATTTACACGTTCAATTGGTGAAGTAACAGACATCGTTGAAAAAGAAATGTATAGTTTTACCGATAGCTTAAATGGTGATGCATTAACCTTACGTCCAGAAGGTACTGCTGGAACCCTCAGAGCTGTTGTTGAACATAATTTATTATATAACGCAAATCAAAAGCTTTGGTATATTGGACCAATGTTTCGCCATGAGCGTCCACAAAAAGGACGTTATCGCCAATTTCATCAGCTTGGTGTTGAAGCTTTGGGTTTTAAAGGTCCAGACATTGATTGTGAAATAATTTTAATGTTAAACCATCTCTGGCAAATTCTTGGACTAACTGGAGTTGAGTTACAAATTAATTGCTTAGGTAATACAGGTGAACGTTTGGCTCATCGACAAGCTTTAATTGAGTATTTTGAGCAAAATAAATGCTTACTTGACGAAGAATCCACCAGACGCTTATATACTAATCCGCTAAGAATCTTAGATACTAAGAATTCTGCAATGCAAGAATTAGTTAGTGCTGCTCCACAGTTGATTGAATATCTTGGTGATGATTCGCTTAAGCATTATTCAGGATGGAAATCTGGTTTAACAAGTCTTGGTATTAAGTATGCTGAAAACCCTCGTTTAGTTCGTGGTTTAGACTATTATAATCTTTCGGTCTTTGAATGGATTAGTAGTGATTTGGGTTCGCAATCAACCGTGTGTGGTGGTGGTCGTTATGATCCATTATTAGCTGAACTAAGTGGTAAAGACAACTATGGAATTGGTTTTGCGATTGGTCTGGAAAGATTGTTATTAAGCCTTGAGGCACAAGGAAATTTATCAACTAAAGCTTATTGTGATGTTTATATTGTGAATGATGGTAACGGTGCTCAGGAGTTGGCATTTAAATTAGCTCAACAACTGCGTGAGCTTAATTTAAAAGTGATTCAACATTTGGGTGGTGGTAGTTTTAAATCACAATTTAAAAAAGCAGATAATTCAGGTGCTCGCCTGAGCTTGGTGATTGGTGAAAACGAGGTTAGGCTAAATCAAGTTGTGCTAAAATTGATGGCTGAACAAAAACAAGAGTCGATTGCTCAAGAGCAATTAGCATCATATGTAACTAATTTTTTTAATTCTTAGGATAGTAATGGCACATTTTGACTTAAATGAACAAGAACAAATCGCAAATGTAAAATACTTCTGGCGCGACTGGGGTAAATATTTAGTTGCTTTGATCATTATTTTAATTGTTGGCTATGCTGGGAGTTCTGCTTATAATTGGCATCAACAAAGCCAAGCGCAAAATGCGGCCGCAATATATTTGGATTTTAATACTGCGTTAACTGCAAATGATACAGCAAAAGCATTTAAGGTTGCTGATAAGCTAGTTGCCGAGTTACCATCTACAGAATACGCTCCATTGGCAAGCCTTCAAGCTGCAAAGTTAGCTTTTGATCAAAAGAACTATTCAGCAGCTGAAAAATACTTACTTTGGACTAAAGATAATTCTAAAGATAAATCTTTACAAAGTATCGCAGTGTTACGTTTGGCAAGCGTTTATATTGACCAGCAAAAATTTGATAAGGCTCGTGAAATGTTAAAAACTAAACATGATTTATCTTTTGATGGTTTATTTTATGAAGGTCGTGGCGATATGTATATTGCAATGGGTGATTTAAATAAATCACGTGATGCTTATAAAGAAGGCCTACAAAAAGCTGCAAACGATCCATCTACTCAACAAGCAATCCAAATGAAATTAGATATAATTGGGGGATAATCCATTGTTGAAAAAAATTTCTGCGATTTGTATTGGTGGTGTGATCGCTGGATCCTTAATTTCTTGCGCTTCTGATAATACGCCACAACCATTACCAATGCCTAAAGTACAGAATGAAGTTACGTTGCAGCAAGGTTGGTCACGTAGTGATTTACAAAATAGCAATGCAGGAAGTTATGTTCCAACTTTATTTGACAATGCAATTTTTACCGCTGATAGTGGTGGTTATATTTATAAGCTGGATCCAGGAGATGGTAGCTTAATTAGTCAATTTGACACGCACCAACGCCTGTCTAGCGGTGTTGGTGTTTCTGGTAGTTATGTTTATGTGACGACCAAAAAAGGTTATTTATTGGCGGTAGATAAGGGTACTGGTGAAATTAAATGGCAAGCGCAATTGCCAACGATATCTTTAGAAGCGCCACAAGCGACGAATGACATAGTAATTGTACGTACCAATGATGCGGAGGTTTTGGCTTTTAATGCCAATGACGGTAGCTCGATTTGGGTATATCAAAAACCAATCCCTGCATTAACATTAAGAGTACAAAATAGCTTTCAGGTTATTGGCAATGAGGTAGTTGCAGTTGGATTACCTGGTGGTAAATTGGCATTGATCAATTTACATACCGGTATGCCAATTTGGGAAAACTATATTGCCATACCAGAAGGTTCAACTGATTTAGATAAAATTACTGATATTGGGATGCGTCCAGTTTTAGACAATAAAACGCTATGTGTCGCGACATATAATGGCAAAATTGCATGTTTGGATGCATTATCAAGTAATATTATTTGGCAAAAGAAATTTAATACTACATTCGGTTTAGTCGTTGATGAACAAAATGTTTATGCTGTATCACAAGATGGAGTTGTTTACGCTTTTGATAAGAATACAGGTGGTTCGGTTTGGCAGAATAAAACATTGCAATATCGTAAATTAAGCACCCCAGCGATTGAAGGAAATGGACTTTTGGTTGTAGATAATGACGGTTATGTGCATATGTTTAATCGCAATGATGGTCATGAGATGGCTAGAGTTGGCACATCACTTTTAGCTGGTGTCTCTCAACCTCTTGTGCGCGATAATGGTGTTATTTACCAATCAGCAAATGGGTATATAGCCCAAATTAAAAATTATTAAGGAATTATATGAAGCCTACAATCGCATTGGTTGGAAGACCAAATGTTGGCAAATCAACGTTATTTAACCGTTTGACACGTAGTCGTGATGCCTTGGTGGCTGATTTTCCTGGTTTAACCCGCGATCGTCATTATGGAATTGGTCGAGTTGGACATAAACCATATATTTTGGTTGATACTGGTGGTTTTGAGCCGTTAATTGATAACGGTGTGATGATGGAAATGGCTCGTCAATCTGAGCAAGCTACTTATGAGGCCGATGCAATTATTTTTATGGTTGATGGTCGTGGTGGAATGACTCCACAAGATCGTATCATTGCAAACAAGCTCCGTCAATTAAATAAGCCTGTGTATGTCGCAATTAATAAAGTTGAGGGCGTTGACAAAATTATTGCTATCAGTGATTTTTACGAGCTTGGTTTAGAGAAGATGTATCCATTATCCGCAACGCATGGTGATGGCGTACACAAATTAATCGATGATGTCTTACGTACATTTAAAAATATTACTGAAGATGAAGAGCAAGGCGATAAAATTACGTTTGCGGTAGTTGGCCGCCCTAACGTGGGTAAATCTACTTTGGTGAATACAATTCTTGGTGAAGAACGAGTGGTTGTATTTGATGAGGCTGGAACTACGCGCGATAGTATTTATATTGATTTTGAACGCGGTGAGCAAAAATATACAATTATTGACACGGCTGGGATTCGTCGTAAAGGTCGTGTTACAGATAAATTGGAGAAGTTCTCGGTTTTAAAAGCGATTCAGGCAATTAGTGAAGCCCAAGTTGTTGTGTTAGTTTTGGATGCGCACTTGGATATTGCTGAGCAAGATGCGACTATTGTTGGTTATGCTTTAGAGGCTGGTAAATCAATTGTGGTTGCTATCAATAAATGGGATAATTTGAATGATGATCAGCGTATAAAAATCAAATCAGATTTAAAAGAAAAATTACATTTTTTAGATTTTGCAAAATATAATTATATTTCGGCATTGTATAAAAAAGGGATCAATGATTTGCTTGATTCAATTGCTGCAGCATATACATCAGCATTTGTTAAGTTTTCGACACCAAAATTAACTCGTGTGTTGAAAGAAGCTGTTGATCGTCAGCCACCAACATTTAAAGGTAACTTTAGACCTAAAATGCGTTATGCTCATCAAGGTGGTTCAAACCCGCCAATCGTGGTGATTCATGGCAATAGTCTTTTATCTGTACAACAAGCCTATACAAAATATTTGGAGCGTTCGTTTAGAAAAGTTTTTGATTTGGTTGGTACACCATTACGGATTGAATACAAAAATAGTGATAATCCTTTTGAAGCAAAAAGCGAAGATCATTTAAGACTTGGTTTAGTGCAAAAACAAAAGTTGAGTAAGCCTACAACTCGTTATAAAAAATAATAGTTATCATAATACCTTGTGTTGTAATCGACTTTTATTAAATTATTAAGTATATTTGATAGTAGTAGAAAATGAAAAAGTATTTGAGTTTAGCAATAGTTATTTTGGGTTCATTATGGATGAGTGCATGTTCCACATATCAAAGTGACATGAATAATTCATTGCCAAATGAGCATAATGTACCGTTAAATCAAACTATGCCAGCTAACAATGATCCTTCTGTGAGTATGGATTAAGGTTGTTTTACTGGTATTTATTTTATTTAACCATGTTTAGTGTTAATCTGGAAGGTATTCATGTCAAAATTAATGAATTTACAAGATCCATATTTGAATAGTCTACGCAAAGAGCAAATTCGAGTTTCAATTTATTTGATCAATGGAATTAAGCTTTCAGGAGTTGTGGCGTCTTTTGATCAGTATGTGGTTGTGTTACGAGATGGTGAAGGTACTGTCAATCAGCTGATTTATAAACATGCCATTTCAACAATTGTGCCATCACGTGGTTTTGTCTCAAATGTTTTTGAAGCTGAAGCTGATTTGGTCAAAGCCTAATGAGAGATAAACTTTCTCAAGAGCCACTAACGGCGGTTATTGTTGCGATTAATATCAATCGTAATCCTGACTTTGATGAGGATGTGGCTGAGGCTATCGCATTGGTTGAGTCTGCTGGGTACATTATCAAGCAAGTTATCACTGCTAATCGTCCACGAGCCGATCCTAAGCTGTTTGTTGGGCGTGGTAAACTCGATGAAATTAAAGCAATTTGTGAAGCACTTGAACCTGATGCATTAATTATTAATCATAATATTTTAGCAATTCAAGAACGTAATTTGGATAATGAGCTTGGTGATGTAAGAATTGTTGACCGTACTCAGCTAATTTTGGATATTTTTGCCGCTCGAGTAACCAGCAATGAAGGTATACTTCAGATTGAATTGGCCCAGCAATCATATTTGGCTACTCGATTAGTTGGTCGTTGGAAAGATCTAGATCGACAACGTGGCGGTTTTGGTATGACTGGTGGACCAGGTGAGAAGCAAATTGAATTGGACAAGCGTTTAATTGCTGATAAGGTTGTTGTCTTAAAACGTCGCCTCGATGCAATCGTAAAACAGCGTGATACACAACGCAAATCCAGATTAAAAAGTGGCATTAATTCAGTTTCGATTGTCGGTTATACTAATGCTGGTAAATCAACATTATTTAATTTATTAACTAAGGCTAATGTTTATGCCGAAGATCGTTTATTTGCAACTTTGCAAACTACATCCCGCCATTTATTCATTAGATCTGGCAATGAAATAATTTTATCTGATACAGTGGGTTTTATTCGTGATCTACCCTCTAAGTTAGTTGCAGCATTCCGTGCAACTTTAGAGGAAACAATCTATGCTAATTTATTGTTACAGGTGGTTGATGTATCACATGCGACTTATCAGCGCCATATCGAAGACGTAGACGCTGTGCTTAAAGAAATTAATGCGGATAATATTCCACAATTAATTGTGTATAATAAAATTGATTTAGTTGCAAACATTGAATGTGAAGGCGAAAATGAAGCTGACAATATTGTTCCAAAAATTATTTATGATGAACGACAAGAACCAATTGCAGTATATCTTTCAGCCAAACAAAATTTAGGCTTAGATTTGTTACGTCAAGCTATAATTGAAAAATTAGATTTTATTCGTCAACAAAAAAATAATAAGCCACAGGATTTAATTTATGAGCCATGGAAAGATCGGTAATAATTCAGAAAAAAATGATGATTTAGTTGAGAAACTAAATCGTTTTTTTGCACGTCTGATGGGTAAGAAAACTGTTAATCAAGCACCAAAGCCAAATTCAACAATACCAAGTAATCGTAGTTTTATTTTAATTGTTGTTGCTATGATTCTTTTGCTGTGGGGTTTAACAGGAGTTTATTATATACCAGATGGTAATTATGGATTAATTTTCAGAAATGGTAAAATTACTCACGAGGTTAAAGGAATATCTTTAGGTGTAACTTTGCCTTATCCGCTTTCAGATGTAGAAACTTTGGATGCCACCATTAATAATTTATCAATTGGTAAAGAAAGTGATAACTTATTTCAGTTGAGTTCTAAAGATAATTATACACTGCAGTTATCTGGTGAAGTTGCTTATTCGATTAGTGATCCTCAAAAATACTACTTAAATTATTATCAAGAAACCAGTGACTTAAATCAGAAAGTTGCATGGTTAGTTATGGCAAATATTCAAAAATATTTTTTACAGCATACGCGTAGTGAGTTATTAAATTCCAGTTCAATTGTTTTGGCAAATGAAATTCGCCAGCAAATTGAACAGCAGGTTCAAAATTACGGTTTAGAGTTCAGCAAATTTAGCATTCTTAATTTACAAAATATTGTTAATTCTTCAATAAATAATTCTAATGAAAGCGATATAAATGGCACTTTGGGAACTGCGCCATTAAATACTAAAATTTTGCAACAAGCCTATGCGTATCAGCAGTTTACTCAAGCAGAAACTGAGTCCGTTGCAGTTGAGTTTAAGAGTTTGCTTCCACAGTATCAAGCTAATAAGTCTGCGATTGTTGAATTAGTTTATTATAAAATGCTAAGTAATATTCCTAGTCAAGCTTCAGAATCATATCCATTATTAAATTTAACACAAGATCAGTTTATAAATTCGGTGCAAAATCCACGATCAAATATTAATTCAATTAAATCTGTTGGTGGTCGGAATGATATTAGAGCGGTAAGTCGTAGCGTTAAGCGTCAGCGTGATGAGGGGAGATTTAACGATGTTGCGCAATAGTTTAATTCTTGCCTTGGTTTTGATTGGTTTTTTATTGAGTGGCTTTTTTAATGTCGATCAACGCGAGGTTGGATTAATAAGTTATCCGGCAGAGAAATCAATGCAAACTTATATGCCTGGTTTACATTGGAAAGTTCCTCTTTATGGAGATTTAAGCTATGTTTTTACAAATCAACGTAGTTCATATCTTGCAATGAGCCAACCATTAGCATTTGAGTCTGGTGCGGCAATTAGCAAAATCATGGTAACTTGGCAAGTGGGTCAAGCAGAAAGTTATTTGGGTTATTTAAATAAAAATTCGACTAAGATTTTTGATGCTGAGTTATCACAGTCAGTTTTGAGTAAGTTAGAAACTTTAGCGGCTCGGTCACAAAACGCTGTAGATTTTAATCTTAGAGTTGAGCAAGAAAGCAATTGGAGCTTAAATGAGTTGGGTATCAAAATTCTTAAGTTGCAGTTAATTAGCTTAAAATTTGTGCCAATAATATCAAATGGAGCTTCTAAAACAACTGATTCATTAAGTTCAGAAAGTAGTTTTATCTTAGCTCAAGAAATTAAAAATCAGGCAAATAATTCACAATTAGAAGAGTTTGCTAATCTTAGAGTTAGTGATCCAAAATTCTTTGATTACGTTTTGAAAATACATAATCTTGAAAAGAGTGCGAAGTCAAAACAAGATATACCAGCATTAAATCAATTGTATAATTAATTCATTGATAGGAGATGAAATTATGTCAAAAGCAATCTTTGATGGTTTAAGTTCTCATCAAAAAACTATAGCTCAAACTACCTTGCAAGAAATGTTTGCAGCTGATTCGGAGCGGGCGCGTAAATTCCGTTTGGAAGCTGGCGGATTGTTATTTGATTTCTCTAAAAATAAGCTTACTGAGGAAACCTTAAATTTATTAATTAAAGCAGCACAGACACAAAATTTGCCAGCTAAAATTCAAGCCATGTTTAATGCGGATAAAATCAATAATACAGAAAATCGTGCGGTGCTACATACTGCATTGCGAAGTAATCAAGAAACTTTGCTTCTTGATGGGCGTAATGTAATGACTGATATTCATACGGTAAAATTGCAGATGGCAGAATTCTGCCGTAAGATTCATAATGGTGAACATTTAGGCTATACTGGTAAAAAAATCACGACAATAGTAAATATTGGAATTGGTGGTTCTGATTTAGGACCAGTGTTGATTTGTCAGGCTTTAAAACCTTATCGCCAAGCTGGAATGAATATTCAATTTGTTTCAAGTGTTGATGGTTATATGTTTAATGATATTATTGCTGATGTTGATCCTGAAACAACTTTATTTGTAATTGCATCGAAAACTTTTACTACGCAAGAAACTATGACTAATGCGCATAGCTCACGTAAATGGTTTTTAACTAAAACGAATAATAACACAGCAGCAATCGCACAGCATTTTATTGCATTGTCAACTAATGCCAAAGCTGTAGCAGAATTTGGTATTGCAGCCGAAAACATGTTTGAGTTTTGGGATTTTGTTGGTGGTCGTTATAGTTCATGGTCGGCAATTGGTCTAAGCGTTGCTTTATATATTGGCTGGGATAATTTTGCGGAATTTTTGGCAGGTGCTAATGCAATGGATAAGCACTTTGTTGAGACTACTGATTTGCGTCAAAACTTACCTGTGATACTAGGGTTAATTGGTTATTGGTATGTAGATTTCTTCGATTATCGTAGCCTAGTAATTTCACCATATAATACTCGGTTAACTCGTTTCCCGGCTTATATTCAGCAATTAGAAATGGAAAGCAATGGTAAATCAGTTGATAAAAATGGTAATTCATTAGATTACGCTACGTGTCCAATTGTATGGGGTGATAGCGGTATAAATGGTCAGCACGCCTATTATCAACTGCTACATCAGGGTACTCAAGTGGTACCAATGGATATTATTATTGCCGCATCGGATAAATTTAGCAATCAAGAGCACAATGATATTCTCTGGTCAAATGCATTAGCTCAGGCGGAAGCTTTTATGGGTGGTAAAACATATGCAACAGCTAAAGCTGAATTATTGGCACAAGGAGTAGATGAAATTACTTCATCTGAAATTGCAAAACATAAAGTATTTGCTGGTAATCGTCCAAGTAACATGTTAGTTCTCTCAGAAATTAGCCCGTATTATTTAGGTATGCTAATTGCATTATATGAGCATAAGGTTTTTGTGCAGGGTGTAATGTGGGATATTAATAGCTTTGATCAATGGGGTGTAGAACTTGGTAAGCAATTAGCTAAGAAAGTTCTTACAGATATTGAAAGCTCAACCGTTTCTAGCCATGATTCATCAACTACTGAGTTGATTCGTCATTACTTAAATTGTAGGGGTTAATTGGTTGTTTAATCTGGTTAATTATTTAAACTAAATAGTGTCAAATGCTTTTATAAATCATTATTGTTGTATAGGTTGGATATGCGTAAGTTATTAGTAAGTCTCAGTTTTATCTGTGTTTCAGGTTTGGCAGTAGCTGCTCCTTTAATTGAAAGTACTACAGTTTTGCCTGAGAATCATGCCTTTCAGGAGTTTGACAATCAATATTACCTAGGTATTGGGACTAACTATGGTAACTTAACCAATTCTTATGCTGAAAATACTAATTATGGAACTACCTTTATTGGTTTTGGAATTGAGCGTTTGTTTGACATGGGATTATGGGTACGTTTTGATGGAACCATGATGATAGGTTATAGTAATTATAATTCAACTAATCCTAATGCTACAACTGGACCTTTGGGGCAGGATCCATCGGTTGGTAATTTGAATTTTAAGGTTGGGTATGCATTTCCTGTAATTGCTGATACTCTATTAGTCACACCATATGGATTAGTTGGCAGAAATACTAATTTAACTTCAAACTCATTGAATAACAATATGTCTAGTGGTAGTGGAGTTAATAATTTAACTTCTAATGTGACACAGGATTATTTTATGACTGGTGGCTTAGGTGGGCGAGTAGAGTATCGAATTAACAAAATATTTGATATCTATTTTGATCAAAATATGGTTTATAATTCAGATCAATCTCAACCAACTTCGACTTATACACCAGCTTCAAACTATCAATTAACTTCAACATTGGGTGCAAAATTTAACGTATGGGATGAGTTGCAACTAGGTTTGCAAGCATTTTATACCTATAACACTTTATCTGGCACACCAACTACAGCTCAACAATATCAACTTTATCAACAAAGTCAAGTAGGTACGATGGCCACAATTGGCTTGACTTATTAGACAGCGTCTAATTATTTAATCAACTTTAATTACAATGTCCTGCATAATTTTAATTTATAAAATTGTGCAGGCTGCTGTCAACAATTTATTTTGCTTCGCAAAATATAAATATTATGGCATGATTTTGATGCTATATGCGAATTAACGGCTATGTTAGAATACAACAATGTATTTAATTTTAATTGATCATTGTTGATTTAATAACATGGTGTTTTGCTAGGTAGATTGTTGTATGAGTGATATTAATAAATTTAAAACAAAGAGTTATTTTAAAAATAAAAAATTGGTACTAGTGCTTACTGGCGTTGCATGTTCAACCGCCATTTTGGCTGCTTGTAATACTGGTAATTCCAATGCTTCGGGTGATTCTGCATACATTGCTAGTAATAAATTAAGCAAAGCACAACTAAAAGGCATTGGTTTAGATGAAATAGTTAATAAAAAAGGCTTTACATTTGATTTAAATCAACGTGATTTAGTTAGCGAAAGAGGTAAATATAGTTTCCACGTACTTTATTTGGATAATGCGATGCTACCAGAAGAGTCATCTGGTACATTTGAGTGTAAATCATCTCGTGATTGTTTGGTAAGAATATCAGATCCTCAACAACTTGGTCAATATGCATTGACAGTATATCAAGATGATAAATTTATGGGGGCTGGTATGTTTAACTTTACCAGTGCTAATGATACACGTTATTATCCTTCTTTTGCAATTACGCCTAATTCTACTGGAATATTTATATTAAAACTGTTATCATTAAAATTATCTAATCCTACCGAAATGTCTTCTTTACCTTTTAGTTCAGTTGACGAAAGAGTTCGAGTTGCAATGGGTGGAATCAATAAGAATAATTATAATATTTATGAAGTAGGTTATTATTACTTTAGTTTTTTGTTAAAAAAAGGTTTATCATTTGATCAAGCTATTGCTGAGTTTGGTAAAAATATTACGCAGGGTAAAATAGACCCACAATTCGATCCAGATCGCTCTGCGCAAGATTATAGAAATTATTTTAACAAATATAATAACTTAAATCAGAATGCTCAGATAGCTAAATTATCGAATAATTTTAATGGTTTAGCTACTAAAGTTAGTTCTGCAGTTGGTGTTGGTGGTTCTATTCTCGGTGCAATTTATCCTCCAGCGGCTGCAGCAAGTAAAGGTGCCGTCCCTGGAATTGGTTATATAAAGGATGCATTCAAATTTGTTGCAGATATGTCGGGAAGTACTGATGCATTGAATGAATTGGGTCAATTAACCACTAGTATTCGTCAGCAAAGTGCTCCAGATACTGATTTGAAGGACATAACAATAAAGATTAGTAGTCAAATTGACGAACTTCAGTTAAAAACGGAGACTAAAGTTTTTTGGGATTATGTTCTTGCGATTACTGCGCAAAGTAATACGTTGGGTTATCAATTGAATGGAACTGATGTTGATGATTTTCTACGCATTCAAACAGAGGTCGAACCACGTGAGCCGATTGAAAATATGGTTAAGATATATAATAAATATAATGATCAGGACGGTGTTTTTAACGGTGCAGCTTTAAAGAGTATTTTTAGTTCTGTTGAGTATATAACAAATGAAAATAATTTGAAGTATTTCATTAAGAAGATTAAAGATGAAGGTCTAAATGATAGCAATGAGGATAACTTAATTATAAGACGTGAAGCAGTAAATGACCGTTTGGGTGTATATTATTTGGATATTGTTGAGGCCACACTTAAAGCCTATAATATAGAAAAAATGGCGATATATTTAACGGACAGGTCAGCATATCGTAATTATTTTAGTAGTAAAGTTGCATTATCAGAAAAAATTTCAGGTAATAACTATGACGAGAGGCAAAAATCATTACGGGCTTTGTTTGAGAAGCGCTTGGATATTATAGATAAAGTATTTAAGTCATCTGTAGTCGATGTCTATAAAGATGTGCCAAATTATGACACATTATACGCACAAGGTTGTGATATTAAGGGGCTTAATTCAAAACTTAATACATTAAGAGCATCTTGTCCCGTAGTTTCGAGTCGTGGTAATATTTTTAGACCTTCTGAGATTCAATTTGCAAACTTACCAAATGGAACTCCTACCAAGTGTGCGAGTAACACTATTTCAGCTAACGCGGATGGAACTTTGACTTGTAAATTAGCAATTCCTTCATCTGATAGTATTGCTAGTATTGGTGGAGGCAATATGTTTTATTATCTTTTAGATAAACATACTTCGACTTTCTCAAGCGGACCTTTGTATGATAAAAGTGCTTTTGTAATTGGAGTTCCAGAGAGCGCAACGTTGACTTTAAATGGTGGTAATAGTAAGGATAATGATATGGAGTATGTTAAATCACACTCTATTAATCGTTTTGAAGAAGATGGATGTGAGAACCGTTTCGTTTTCTGCACAAATTATAACTATAAGCAAGTGTCTAGTCAACAATTGCCGTATGACGTACTTCTTCTTAAAAATCCTAAATTGGAAGAAGGTCGTCATGATATTTATTTGAATCCAAAATATAATATAACTGCGGAAGTTATTGTTCGCTACAATGGTACCGATTATCCATTTGCAATACAGTATGCTGCTAAGCATAGCGCAGGTGCAAAAGAATATATAGTTAACGCTAAGACAAATTACCTATTAAATAGCATAAATATAATTTTATATCAATATATTATTGTATTAAAAATAGGAGGTTTAAAATTGCGTCAACTATATTATGAATTCAAAAATTAGATTGTCATGCACAAGTAGTTATCCAACGTGTCAAGCAATAAAGAATCCTGATCCACGATATATTGAAAATCAGCGTTTAAAATTTTCACCGCCAAAAGGAGGCTTTACTACGACAATAGGTGTTACATGGGATGATAGAGGGAATGCACTTCGCGTACCAAGACTCGTGATTAATCCTTAATTCTTAAGTAAATTTACTATAAATAGGCATTAATGTAATAAATTAATGCCTATTTATTTTTTGCCACAATAATAATGAAATCAAGGCTACTGTCACACCAATTAGCGAATTTATTACTTTTAAATCTAAATATCCAAAACCTTTAACTTGTAATGAGATCCCAGTGCAGATCATTGCCATTAGAGCTAATATACTGTTAAGAATTTGTAGCCATAATCGAGGTTGAATAAACAATTCAAATGAGCAAATGATAACACTAAGCATTAAGATCCAGATTAATCCTGTGCTGATATTAATATGGTCAGATAAAACATATATAAGTATTGCGGCAAGTGGCCAGCCAAATAATGAACCAATTCCAACGCCTTTGATTGCTCGCATGCTGGCGTTAAAGTCATCGCGTTGTAGGCATGATATTGCTGCGACTACCGCCCAATTAGGCTTCATGTCATGAAATGATGAGCATAGTGTATAAAGTATTGCTGCAGTAAATGAACCACGTATGGCAAGGCGTACTTCTGAACGTTTCATATCAAACCAGTTTGTAAATGGAACCTTGACTATATGATGATAATAGCGTTCTGCTTCATGAGTGGTCGCAGGGTTACAAAATCGAAAAGCGATGTTCAATAAAATTTGCGCTTCAAGATAAGCGAATAAAGTGGCTAATATTTTATCATGAAATGGGTAATCAATAAATGTAGCCCCAATCAGTAATGCTTGAATATACATAAACAGATTTAAGCTTTTATGATAGCCATTACCACGTAGAATAAAATAAGTATACGTGAAACAAAACACTAAGCATAAATAAAGTGCATGATTTGATCCTATCATTAGCGAAATTAGATAATAGATCATTACACTAAGAAAGTGATTTAAAAGGTTTCGATCAAAAAAAGCTGGACCCTTACTTGTATATGAACCAAAAAAACAAAAACAAGCTAGCTCTGCCCAAATAAAAAAATAATTATTGTTGCTAAATACAAAGCAATTGATATTAATAATAAAAGCCAATCCTTGAGCAATAATGTTAGCTCTAAATTGTGGCTTAATACTAGGGATTTTATACATTCTTGGTTAGCTCAATTTTTTGACTTGTTGAGGGAGATTTAATTGAATTTTGTGTAAATAAATGTAAGATATTGACATAGATGCTGTTGGTTACATTATTAATTATACTTGGGTCTTCAACCCAAAATGTTCCTTTAACTTCAACACCACCATCAATTAATTTGGTAATATGAACATTAACTTTATCACTAAGTGTATTTGGTTCATTTTGAATTACTTGACGGATTAATTCAATCGCATGAAGGATGTCATTATTGCTACCAATATTGCAATTAATTTCTGCTCGTAAGTTATTATTTGAATATGATTGATTTTGAATGCTATTAGTGATAAATGTTTCGTTGGGAATTAGCACTTCTGTGCCGTCAAAGCGTGCCATTACCACATAACGCATGGTAATTTGCTCGACTAATCCAGCTTGGTTATCAATTACCAGACGATCCCCAACTTTAATTGAACGATCAAACAGGATGATAAATCCACTAAGAAAATTACTTGCAATTTTTTGCAGACCAAAGCCAATTCCAACTCCGACGGCTCCACCGAGCACTGACAAAGCGGTCATGTCAATACCAATTAAAGGTAAAATTATCATTAGAGCAATTATGAAAATTAGAATTTTGCTTAGGCGGATAAAGATTTGTTTTAAGTTATTATCAATATGTTGAACGTTGGTAATTTTACGTTCAATGAATTGATTAGTCAACATTGCAATAACTAATCCTACAATAATTGTGCCAATTGCATGCAGAATATCCCAAACTGAAACATCATTTGATTTGCTGAGATGAAATGAAATTCCATCTAATAAATTAATAATGTCGTTGTTGCTATCGGTAATGATTACGATTGCGGCAATCCATAAGATAATTTTAACTGCTTTATTTAGCTCAGGAATATACGACTTACTCGCAAAAAGATATCGTAACGTAGTATTAACTATGCGAATAAGGATCATAGATAAAGCCAGCATCATAAATAAAGAGATGAGGTTATTGCTATGGGTGTGCTTGATTAAGTAAGCTAAATTGATGATAGCTAAACAAATATAAACGACTACAGGCGCAATTAATCTTCCTAAAAGCGCGCGCGGGAGGTTTTGTTGATAATTAAATTTACGAAAACTCCGAGTACAAAACCATGTGATGGCGATTACGCCAAAAATATAAATTAAAATTAGTAAGTTATCGCGATTACTAAAAAGTAGAATAATTTTATCTTGTAATATTGAGATGTAGTCAAAAAGTTTATTTAGATTATTCATGGCGTATGATCAACTTAAATTGGTTAAATTAAAAGTGTGATTATAGCATGTAATAATCTTTTGAGTTTTCCTTGCGGGTAGTTAAGTAATTGTGTTATAATACAACTTATAAATAATATATAAATAAACTAGTGAGCCAATTTTGGCTCACTTTTTTGTTAGGTTGAAAATGAAGTTACAAACAATTTTAGAACAAACTATACCTGGTTTGGGTTTTGAGTTAGTGGATGTTGAAATTACTCCAGCTAAACTTATTCGTGTTTTTATTGATAAAGATGGTGGTGTGAGTGTCGATGATTGTGTAGATGTCTCTAATCATTTGAGTCGAGTTTTTTTGGTTGAAGAAATTGATTATAATCGCTTGGAAATTTCCTCACCAGGTTTAGAGCGACCATTAAAAAAATTACAGGATTATGTCCGCTTTATTGGGCGTAGTGCCAAAATAAAAACCCGTGAGTTATTTAATGGGGAGAAGGTTTTCCAAGGGGTTATCCAAGCTGTTGATGGGGAGAAAATTACTTTGGAGTTGGATAATAAACAATTATTTATCGTTGAATACGATGTTATTAGCCGTGGTCGTTTGATTTTTGACCCTAAAAAGAAATAATTAAGAGAGGTAGGCAATGAGTAAAGAAGTGTTGATGCTAGTAGATGTGCTGGCGAAGGAAAAAAATTTAGATAAAGAAGTTGTTTTTGATAGTTTAGAAAAAGCTTTGGCATTTGCAACGAAACGTAGCTTTGAGGGTGAGTTTCCTGAGATTGATGTGCATATTGATCGTGTTAGTGGAAAATATAAAACAATTCGTAAGTGGAGCGTTGTATCTGATATTGATTTTTATGATGATGATAAAGAACTTTCAGAGTCAGATGTTGCTGCCGATCCTGAGCGTTACGGTCGCGATTTAAAAATTGGTGATGTAGTTGAAGAAGAATTAGAAAATCAGGAGTTGGGTCGAGTTTCAGCACAAGCAGCGCGGAATATTATTGCACAACGAATTAAAGATGCAGAACGTGAGCATGTTTTAACTGAATATTTATCACGTAATAACGGAATTATTATTGGTAAAATTCGTAAAATTGAACGTGGGAATGTAATTGTTGACTGTGGTAAAGTTGAAGCAATTATTATGAAACCAGATTTGATCAGCAAGGAAGTTTTGAAACCTGGTGATGTTATTAAAGGGTTTTTTGATAAGGCTGCACCAGTAGTTAAAAATGGTCGTTTAAGTATTTCTCGTTCTAGCACTGGGTTTTTATCTAAACTTCTAGAAAATAATGTGCCTGAGATTGCTAGTGGACGGATTGAAATTAAATCAGTAGCACGTGATGCTGGTAATCGTTCTAAAGTTGCGGTAATTAGCCATGATCAACGTATTGATGCTAAAGGTGCGGTAATTGGTTTTAGAAATCAGCGGATCGAAAGCGTAACCAAAGAATTATTTGGTGAAAAAGTAGATGTAATTGAATTTAGCGATGATTTGGCACAATTTGCATTAAACGCTTTGGCTCCTGCTGAAATTTCAAGCCTAGTTGTTGATGAAGAAAAACGCTCAATTGACGTGATTGTTGAAGATGATAAACTGGGTTCAGCAATTGGTCCAGATGGTATTAATGTGCGTCTAGCGAGTAAGCTTATCAATTGTACGATCAATATTTTTGGTAAAACTGAAGCTAAAGATCGTAAACAACATGAACGTTCAGATTTAATTACTATGTTTAATGATGCTTTAGACGTAGATGATGATATTTCTGAGTTATTAATTGACAATGGTTTTACTTCTCTTGAAGAAGTCGCTTATGTAAATGTATCTGAGTTATTGGTAATTCAAGATTTTGATGCTGATGTGGCTGCTGAATTGCAAGAACGTGCGCGGAATAAGCTTTTGTCAAAAACCATCTTATTTAAAGATAAAATGGATGTCTTAGCCGAAGAGTTAGCCAATGTGGTTAAATTTTCACGTGATGTATTGCTTCAATTGGTGGAAAATAATATTACTTCAATTGATGATTTTGCGGATTTATCTGGTGATGAGTTAATGGATATGATAAGTATTGATTCAGAAACTGCTAATAAATTGATTTTAAAAGCTCGTGAAGTATGTGGATATTTTCAAGAGTAAGGAATAAGTATGACTATAAAAGAATTTGCTCTAGAATTAAATATCTCACAAAATGAGTTATTAACTAAATTAAATCGTGCTGGGATTATTAAAACGCTTAATGATGAATTATCGCCAGCAGAAAAAGCTAAATTTACGGATTTTTTAAGTGGTGTAAGCCAAGATAAACCTAGAAAATTATCTTTGGGTAAGAAAAAAGATGAAGATGAAGGTTCTCATGTTTCTACTCATGAGCCTAATTCTAGTGGAACTATTGTTGAAATTAAGCGTAAAAAAATATTCCATAAAACTATTGATGATAATGATAGCGTAGTTGATAATGTTATTACTGAAGAGCCACATATTGAAAAAACAGTAGCTCTAGCTGCTAGTATTGATAATCAGGTTACAGAAGTTGAAGTTACCAAAGACGATGTTGATGCCGTTAATATCAATGAGAGTTTTACAAATAAAGCAGCACCAGCATCTCAAGTTAAAAAAACCTATGATGATAAACCTAAGCCACAAGTTGCAAAACCAGTTAAAAAAGCACAAAAAATGAAAGTGATTGGTGTTTCGGATTCTAGTTTAGAAGATGGCGTCTTAGATGATGAGTTTTCGGATATAGAAGCGGTTATTGAAACCGTGGAAGTTGCAGCTGCGGTAGAGGTACCAGTTGCTAAGCCAGCTGCGCCGTATGTTCAACAACATCGTCCACATCATAAAAAGCCTGATCATCGTCATAAAGTGCAACAGAAATTACAACCAAAAGTCCAAGAATTTCAAAAACCAGTTAAAGCACAAGTGTTAGAAATTTTTGTACCTGAGGCAATTACCGTTGCTGATTTAGCGCATAAAATGTCAGTGAAAGCTTCAGAAGTAGTTAAGAAATTAATGAAAATGGGCATGATGGTGACGATTAATCAATCAATTGACCAAGATACTGGGATGTTGGTGGTTGAGGAGTTAGGGCATACCGCTATCGCAGCCCAAGCAAATGATCCAGAGAGTTTCTTGGATGATGTGGTTGAACATAATTCAAGTGAATTAATTAATCGTGCGCCAGTTGTTACTGTAATGGGTCACGTGGATCATGGTAAAACTTCTTTATTGGATTATATCCGTAAAGCTAAAGTTGCTTCAGGTGAAGCTGGTGGAATTACCCAACATATTGGTGCTTATCATGTTGAAACTGAAAATGGTATGGTTACATTCTTGGATACACCAGGACATGAAGCCTTTACGGCATTACGAGCACGTGGTGCACAGTTAACTGATATCGTAATTTTAGTTGTTGCTGCTGATGATGGAATTATGCCACAAACAATTGAGGCGATTAACCATTCTAAGTCAGCTGGCGTGCCAATTGTGATTGCGATGAATAAAATGGATAAACAAGGTGCCAATCCAGAAAAAGTAAAACAAGAGTTAACTGCTCATGAAGTATTAGTGGAAGATTTTGGTGGTGATGTAATGTGTGTGCCTGTTTCAGCTAAAACAGGTATGGGAATTGATAATTTATTACAATCAGTGTTATTACAAGCAGAAGTTTTAGAACTTAAAGCACAAGTTGATGCGCCAGCTCAGGCTGTTGTAATTGAGTCCAAAGTTGATAAAGGTCGCGGATCAGTTGTGACTGTTTTAGTACAATCTGGTACGCTACGTAAAGGTGATATCGTTTTGGCTGGAACTAGCTATGGTAAAGTGCGTGCAATGATTGATGAGCATGGCAAATCAATTCAGTCAGCTGGTCCATCAATTCCTGTTGAAATTTTAGGTTTAGCCGATGTACCAAGTGCAGGGGATGATTTGATCGTGGTTATGGATGAACGTAAAGCTCGTCAAATTGCAACTTTCCGTGAAGAGAAATCTAAACAAGCTCGTCTATTACGTCAACAAGCTGCTAAATTAGATAGTTTGTTTGCAGCTAGCGGTGGTGTTGAAGTTAAAAATCTAAATATTATTATTAAATCTGATGTGCAAGGTTCATATGAAGCTCTGACTCATTCATTGCAACGTTTGTCAAATGAAGAAGTTCAGGTTCAAGTGGTACATGCCGCTGTTGGTGGTATCAATGAATCCGATATTAATTTGGCAATTGCATCGAATGCGGTTGTACTTGGCTTTAATACTCGTGCGGATAATAATGCGAAAAAACAAGCCGAAAGTAATAATATTGAAATTCGTTATTACAATATTATTTATGAAATCATTGATGATATTAAAGCGGCATTAACTGGTTTATTATCACCAGAAAAACGTGAAGTTATTTTGGGCAATGTGCAAATTCGCCAAGTATTTACGATTAATAAATCGGTAATTGCTGGTTGTATGGTGCTGGATGGTATTATGAAGCGTAGTTCACGTATTCGTATTATTCGTGATAGTATGGTGATCCATACAGGTGAGTTAAGTGGTTTGCGTCGCTTTAAAGATGATGTTAAAGAAGTTAAGACTGGCTATGAATGTGGATTATCAATTAAAGATTTCCATGACATCAAAGAAGGTGATATTGTTGAAGCATTTGAAATTTCAGAAATTCAGCGTAGCCTGTAATAATTAATATTTCAAGTGAATTTTAATTATTTGCTTGAGATGTTTTTAGTTATTTTGAATTTATATTGACTTGAGGTCGTGTAAATTAATTCAAATATAGCATAAATAATTTACCAGTTTTTTAGCTGGTAAATTTTTGTTATTTATAAAGTTAAAATTATGAAAAAAGCAAGTAATCGCGCCACACGTATGGCCGATCAAATTCAACGTGATATTATGGCAATTTTGCGCACGAAGGTTAAAGATCCACGTATTAACTGGGTTACGGTAAATGATGTGGAAATTCCAAGTGATTATTCATTAGCAAAAATTTATTATTCTGTGTTACAGAATGAGCATAAAGCGAGTATTGCTAAGGCATTGGAAAGCGCAAAGGGCTTTATTCGCTCTGAGTTATCAAAAGGCCTGACTACCTATACTGTGCCGCAATTAAAATTTATTTTTGATGAATCATTGGAGCGAGGATCACATATTTTGAGCTTAATTAATAAAGTCGCTGATGATTTTACTGACGAAAGTAATGATGAAGAAAATCCGCAATCAAATTAATGGATTATTGTTGTTGGATAAGCCATTGGGTTTATCTAGTAATCGTGCAATTCAACGAGTAAAATGGATTTTAAATGCCGAGAAAGTTGGTCACACTGGAACATTAGACCCATTGGCAACTGGGCTATTGCCTGTTTGTTTGGGTGAGGCTACTAAGTTTGCAAATTATCTATTAGATGGTGATAAAGAATATCTTGCAACGGCACAATTAGGCGTTGTTACTGATAGCGGTGATAGTGAAGGTAAATTAGTTGCTAATAACCCAGTTAATACTGATTTAAATGCTATTCTGGCAGCATTACAGAGCTTTACTGGAGAAATTAGTCAAATTCCACCAATGTATTCAGCTTTGAAGCATAATGGACGTCCACTTTATGAGTACGCTCGTGAAGGTATTGTAATTGAACGTAAAGTTCGCCAAGTTGTAATTCATGAATTAGAGTTAATTGATTATCAAGCCGATTTACAACAAATTACTTTTCGTGCAAAAGTTAGTAAGGGTACTTACATTCGTACTTTAGCCGAGGATATTGGTAATGAATTAGGTTGTGGTGCATCATTGGTTGCGCTACGGCGCACACAAACGAATCAATTTTTATTGAAAGATGCGTGTAGTCTAGAAGATTTAGAACAAATTACTGACTTATCCGAATTAAATTTGTTGTCACCAGCAATTCTATGTGAACAATTATCAGCGTACTCGATCACTGCAGAACAATATTCAGCTATTAAATTTGGTAATCCTGTACATCTCGATGAATTGCCAGTTAATTCAACCTTGGAAGAAGAAGTTAGGATTTATGCGGGAGAGCATTTCTTAGGGGTTGCGGCAATTACACAACGTTATGAGTGTTTATGGCTGGCACCAAAACGGATTATTAGTGGCTTAGCTGTGTTTGATCCATGGATAGAAAAATTTTTGTAACATCTTATACATTTAGACCTATGTAATAAAATTATTAAATAGGTTTTTTATTTGGTTTATATTTGCATATATGTGCAAATATGCTATAATAACTAACAATTCTTCTAAGTAAGGCAACATATGTTACCAAAACACAATATTGATAATGTTCTTGATCAATTATTCTTTCATGATCGCGAAACTCCCAAATACCCATCTAGAATTCTATTTTTGTCTGGATCGCTACGCGATCGTTCATATAGTAGATTATTAGCCTTACCCAAACACCAGACTTTAAAAAACTTCCTGAATCATTCAAAGAATTACGTCATATGGTTGACTGGTGTGAAGCTATGGTTTGGGTCTCTCCTGAAGTTCATGTAAATATCTCTTCAATGTACCAGAAAAATTATAGGATAAGATGATGGATAAATTGTTTAAAGCTCTTGGTGACAAAACACGTCTTGAAATTTTACTGCTTATTACATTAAGCCCAGATATTTGTTTGTGTCATATTGAAGACTGTTTCGCTTTATCAAACTCCAATCTGTCGCGCCATCTAAAAGAGCTTGAACAGGCTGGGCTTATTACTGCGCGTAAAGCAACGCGCTGGAAGCATTATCAATTAAGTGTAACTGGTAGCATATTAGCGGAGCTAATTATAAAGATTGATAATGAAGGATTGTTAGAACAAATGAAAATTAAAACTCAATTAATAAAAATGGAGCCACAATGTTAAATATTTTGTTTTTATGTACCGGAAACTCTTGTCGTAGTCAAATGGCGGAAGCTCTTGCACGTAATTTATACTCTCAGCACAAATTTTATTCAGCTGGAATTGAAACGCATGGTATGAATCCGTATTCAGTCAAGGTTTGTGAGGAATTGGGCTTAGATATGTCAACTCACACGAGTAAGCTGGCGGATACACTTAAAGATGTACCATTTGATGTAGTACTTACTGTTTGTGATCATGCCAATGAGTCTTGTCCGTTATTTACAGGTTTTGCTCAGAAAATACATCATTCTTTTCAAGATCCACCAAAATTAGCAGTAAATCTAATTAGCGAAGAAGACAAATTAGATGTTTATCGCAAAGTTCGAGATCAAATTAAGGATTATTTAAAAAATGAATTTTTGTCACAAATAAAGGGCTTGTAATGAAAAAACTCGCCTTTATAGAACGTTATCTAACCGTATGGATTTTCTTGGCTATGTTTATCGGTTTAATGCTAGGCAAGTTTATTCCTAGTTTACCTAATTTAATTAATCACTATAGTGTTGGTGCAACTAATATTCCGATTGCTCTTGGTTTGATTTTGATGATGTATCCACCGCTGGCTAAGGTTGATTATGCCGAAATGCCGTTAGTCTTCAAAGATAAAAAAATTCTTTGGTTATCTTTATTGTTGAATTGGATAGTCGGACCAATCTTAATGTTTTCCCTTGCATTGATCTTTTTGCATAATGAACCACAATATATGGTTGGTGTAATCCTAATTGGGTTAGCGCGCTGTATTGCAATGGTGATTGTATGGAATGATTTAGCTGGTGGTAATCGCGAATACTGCGCAGGATTAGTCGCATTCAACAGTATTTTTCAAGTTCTTTTATTTAGTGTCTATGCGTGGGTGTTTATTTATTGGTTGCCACAGTTCTTTGGTTTGCATTCCTATCATGTCAATATTGGAATTTGGCAAATTGCTGAAAGCGTATTTATTTATCTGGGTATTCCATTTATTTTGGGATTCTTGACACGCTGGTGTTTAGTTAAATTTAGGGGGCGTGAATGGTATGAGCGTGAGTTTAGCAGCCGAATTGGTTACCTAACTTTAATCGCGTTGTTATTTACTATCATTGTGATGTTTAGCCTAAAAGGAGATGTGATTTTGGCTATTCCTATGGATGTAGTAAAAATAGCTATTCCGCTAGCGATTTATTTTGTCTGTATGTTTTTGCTTGGAATATTTATTAGTAAACGAATGGGCGCTGATTATGCGCGTTCAACTACCTTGGCATTTACCGCCGCAGGTAACAATTTTGAATTAGCCATTGCGGTAGCTATTGCTACATTCGGTCTAAATTCTCCCGAAGCATTTACCGGTGTTGTCGGTCCGCTAGTTGAAGTTCCGGCATTAATTCTTTTAGTGAATTTTGCACTTAAAATGAAGTGTCATTTTAAACGCTAGTGATTTAATTTATAGCTGTCCTTTATCTAATTGATTTAGGGCAGTTGCAACCAACTGCTTAAATAATGCTCGTTGTGTGGTAGCGCTTTCTCCGTTAGTTAGGTCATTGGCAATAAATGAAACTACGTAAGTTTGACCAGTCGCGGCTTTAAAATATCCTGAATACGCTTGTACATCCGAAAGAGATCCTGTCTTAGCAAAAAGCTTCTGCTTAAATGGTAGAAATTCACCTTGTAAAGTTCCTGATTCACCTGGTGTAGGTAGCGTAGTTATAAAATAATCACTCATTCGGCTGTGGTATATGTTGTTAAGTAATTGTGTCATATGCGCTGTAGTTATTTTTTCTGTACGTGATAGTCCAGCACCATTTTCAATTCCATCGGTTAATTCCTGAAAATTATATTGGTTTTGGAAGCTTGCTATATATAAGTTACTTGCATCTTGGTAGGTTGCTTGGTTGTTGGTACGGTAAGCACCAAGGCTCATAAATAATGTTTTAGCATATAAATTATTACTATCTTTATTCATTATTGGAATAATATCATTCAGTGAATTAGAGTGATGAACCGCAATTATTGTAGTTTTTGCTTTAGTTTTTTCGGTTTTTATTTGACCTAAAAGTTTAATTTTCTGTTCCGATAATAATTGTTTTATGACCAACTTATCATAATCAGAGGCGGATAGTAAATTCATCTTAAACGTTTTATTACTGCAGCTAGTTGGAATTGTTCCACTAAGCACAATAGTGTGCTGTGCTGCAGGGTTAGCACTTATATAATCACTTGGATATTCACAGCCTGCCTTGCTATTTAGATCTAACTTAAGTTTATTTTTAATGGTGTAATCTATGCTACGTCGTTGGGTAAATTTAATTTTTTGCTGTTTAATGTGTATTGTTGCACTTGAAAGATTATTGTCAATAATCAAACCAGCTGGGTCGACTGAATATTCTGCCAGTGGCTCTGGGTGTAGCTCGCTGCTTTTGGTCTCTTGATTAAAAATTGACATATCATAGATAAAATCCCCATTAATTTTGTTAACACCAAGTTTTTTAAGCTTAATTAACATATCTTGGATATCTTGAGAGTTTAATTGTGGATCACCACCCCCAATTAAATAAACATTTCCATTTAGTATGCCATCCTGAATATTGCCTTGGTAGGCAAGTTTTGTTACCCAGCTAAATTTTGCACCAAGTTGATTTAGAGCCGCATAACTAGTCAAGATTTTCATATTGGATGCTAATAAAAGTGGCGTTGATTCACGGTAGTTATATATAGTTTGATTATTTTGTGCATTAACGATTGATACCGCAATTTTATCTTGTAGTATATTTGGGATGTTTAAATTAAAGGCATAGCTATTTAAGTTAATTACAGCCAATAGTGTGGTTGAAATGGTTTTAAAGGTTTTGTGCACGTTCCAGCCTCTTTTGGTTCGGGGTTTTATTTAAGGAACGATAAATTTCAACTCGATCGCCAGTTTTTAACTTATATTCTTCGGGTTTGAAAATACGCTTGCCAAATACACCTAGTGGCAATTGAGTAAAATCATATTCTGGGAAAAATTGATTGATTTGAGAGAGTTCAATTGCCTCAAGTAAAGCGCATTCAGACTCTAATTCAAGAGAAATAATTTTTTGTAGTTGTGCTGTAGCGAATGCTACTTCAATTTTTATTAGCATATTTATGCCTTACGATAAATCTCGTGAGCTTTTTTAACAAAAGAATCGACTATGCTCTTAATTACCATTTCAAAAACAGTACCAATAACTTTTTGGATAATAAAATTACTAAAAGCATAGTCTAATTTAAATTCAATTTTGCAACCAGTTTCGCCAAGAGGTGTGAAAATCCAATGGCCTTTCATTTGTTTAAAAGGTCCATCAACTAAACTTAAATCAATTCGTTGATTCTCTGTGTTGATATTTTCAGTGGTAAAATGAGCCTTAACTTTTAGATAGGATATATCAACACGACCGATAATTTTGTTACCATCGCGTTTGAGAACTTGTGAACTTGGACACCATGGTAAATAATTTTTATAGTTTTCAATATCACTAACAAGTGCATACATTTGTGCTGGAGTAAATGGAGTAATTACGGATTTAGAAATATTTAACATACTTTTTTACAAGCCATTAAATAATTTATATCAGTATTATTACTAAGGCCAAAATTTTGTGAAAATGGATTATAATCAATCCCATTTATCCCAATCACTTCAAAACCATTACGATGTAATATTTGACGTAACTCTGCGGGGCGAATAAATTTTTTAAAATCATGTGTTCCTTTAGGAACTAAGTTTAAAATATATTCGGCTGCAAAAACGCCCAACGCATAACTTTTAAAATTACGATTTAATGTTGAGAAAAATGCCATGCCACCTGGTTTAACTAGTTTTGCACATTCTGCTATAATATATTCAGGTGAGGGTACATGTTCAAGCATTTCCATGCAGGTTAAAACATCGTAGCTTTCAGGGTTTTGTTGAGCTTTTGCTGCGATCTCAATACATTCATAATTAACTTTAACATTGCTTTCATATAGGTGCAATTGAGCAATTTCAATTGATTGTGGCGCGAGATCAATTGCATCAACTTTAGCTCCAGCAATTGCCAAGCTTTCAGCTAAAATACCACCACCGCAGCCAACATCAATTAATTTACTATTAGTCAAATTTGCATGACGCTGAATAAATTCAACACGAGCTGGATTGATTTGATGTAATGTTTTAAATTGTCCATCCAAATTCCACCAATCATGTGCTAAATCATTGAATTTATCGACTTCTGCTTGTGAAAACATCTTAGATATCCTGTTGTGAACTATTAGCTGAAAGTCTACGGTTGATAGTATTTAAAAATTCATCACCAAATTTATTCATTTTCTTTTCAAGAACTCCAACATCGGAAGTAAATTTATTATAAGCCATAAATGCTGGAATTGCGACAAATAGACCGATTCCAGTTGCAATTAAGGCTTCAGCAATACCAGGAGCTACCGCTGCCAATGTTGCTTGCCCAGTGCTACCAAGACCAATAAAAGCATGCATCACGCCCCAAACAGTTCCAAGTAAACCAATATACGGACTTACTGAACCAAAGGTTGCTAACGTTGATAAACGTGCCTCATGTGAATTTAATTCATCATCCATTGATGCCGCTAAAGCTCGCTCAATATTTTCCATAATTGCGATTTTATTATTTACGCCAGTTTTATTTAGACGATTGTATTCAGAAAGTCCAGCATAAAACATTTGTGCCGTAGTATAGCGTTCTGGTGCTGCACTTACTGAGTTAAATAAATTGGTTAAACTATTGGTGTTATAAAATTGACTCATGAATTTTTGTGTTTCAGATTTTGCTTTTGAAATTGAACGCCATTTGCTAAAAATGATTCCCCATGACGTAATTGAAAACAGCGCTAATAATGCCATAATGAGTTGTACGGTTAATGAAGCATTACTAATTAATGAGATAACTGACATTTGTTCCATAATTCCTCGCGGTTAGTGATTCAAAAATAAGTGCCTATTTTAACATATTAGCCAATAAACCGCTAACATTGATTTATTTAGCTGTGCATCAATTTAATTAAAATCTAATCATATAGGTTTACTCAATCTAGTTTATTTGTTCTTACATTAAAGCAGGCTATTGACTTTTATTTATCTGGTGGAGCATTTTACATTGCTTGAAAATGGTAAATTAGTCTAGATAAATAATGCTAAAATAACAAGTTGTTTGTCTTATTGTAATCTAACTACTACTTAAGTTTGATTTATGCTGGATTTAGCTAAAGTAATTATGAAAATATTTTAGTTTAATATTGAAGTGTTATTAATTTTTTAAAGCTATTTGTTCTGTTTATTTATTATTAAAAAAGTGAAGAAAATATGAAAATTGCTACTTTTATTCATGACTTACAGCGTAAGGTTGGCATCGTTCATCAGGATTTGAATTATGTTGAATGTTTTAATTTAAAACCAGAGCTTGCACATTATGGTGGTTTAAGCATTATTGAGTTATTATCAAATTATGCAAAATTACCAGAATTTAGCGAGAAAATTCCTTTTTCAGATATAAAGTTAGAAGCTCCAATTCCACGCCCACGGCGTAATATTTTTTGTGCTGGTAAAAATTATTTGGATCATGTCAGGGAAGTTGCTAAAAGTGGACTTGGTAGTAGTCCTACTTCCGGCAGCGAAGCACCAACTGCACCAATTATTTTTACTAAAGTTCCCGAGTCTGTGATTGCGACAGGTGAATCAATTTTACGTCATGTTGGTTTGACTGATCAGTTAGATTATGAGGCCGAGTTAGCAGTGATTATTGGTCATGGAGGTCGCAATATTAGCCGTGAGGATGCGATGGATCATGTTTGGGGATATACAATAATTAACGATGTTTCTGCTCGTGATTTACAAAAACGGCATCAACAATGGCATTTGGCTAAGAGTTTAGATACTTTTTGTCCTATGGGGCCATGGATGGTATCAAAAGATGAGTTGAATGCAACCGATGCAATTATAAAATGTTGGGTTAATTCTGAATTACGTCAAGATGCTTCAACGAGTCAGTTTATCTTTGATATTCCTGAGTTAATTGCGACGATTTCTGCTGGCATTACATTGTATCCAGGCGATATTATTGCAACAGGAACTCCAAGTGGTGTTGGGATAGGTTTTAAGCCGCCAAAATTTCTTCAATCTGGTGATGTGGTTCGCATTGAAGTTGCAGGCATTGGATATTTAGAAAACAGAGTAGATTAATTTTGTAAGGTTATTATTTAGATGTTGCAGTTATTTACATTGTTAGGTGCACTATTAATTGGTTATAGTGTGCGTCATTTATCAATAAAAACTCAAATACTCAATCAAGTACTATTTGTAATTGTTGTGCTGATTTTATTTGTAATGGGTTATGAGTTTGGTAGTAGTACAACTGATTTATGGGGTCAATTACTGCAAATTGGGAAAAAAGTATTAGTCTTTGGTGGGCTTTTATTTATCTTCAACTTAATTACAACTGGTGTGATATTAAGCAAAGAAAATAATCTAATGCGAGTTGAGAATCAAGTGTTAAAAAAAGCTAATTATTGGCAATTTACACTTGAAAGTGGCAAGTATATTGTAATTATTGCTTCTGGGGTTTTGGCTGGAATTTTGTTAAAGAAACCACTCACTACAATTACACAGATCATTAATATCTTGCTCTTTATTTTGCTGTTTATTATTGGTCATCAAATGAGAGTTGGTGGGGTTGCGCTTAAAGATGCAATTTTTAATAAAACTGGACTTAAACTTGCCATTGCTATAATAGTTAGTTCTTTAATTGCAGGTGTTCTTGCTGCATTTATTTTAGGTTTACCGATTGGGCATGGCTTAATGTTGAGTTCTGGGTTTGGTTGGTATACTTTATCTAGTATTTTAGATAGTGGGTTAATTAATCAAAGTTTTGGGACAACAGCATTTTTTATTGATTTTAGTCGAGAATTATTGGCCATTATATTTTTACCAAGTCTTGGAAGATATTTTCCTGTAAGCATGGTAGGTTATTGTGGCGGAACTGCTATGGATTTTTCATTACCAATAATTAAACAAAATTTGCATCAGAATTGTGTCATTTTGGCAATTTCAAGTGGTATGATTTTGAGTCTTGCGGTGCCAGTTTTAATTCCATTATTTGCTCGTCTTTAAAGTTTAGTGATGTGCTGCGTTTATTTTTAAAGCTTCCGCATCTATATCATGTTTCGCATTTACTTTTGTATTTTCAACAAAACAATTTCCAGAGTAACAGTTTAATCGTGCATAGTAATTATAATCATGATTACCTTCTTTAACTGGTTGTATGTTTTGTTTAAATATCACTGTGTAATCAGATGCAAACCCAATTCGAATTATATTACCTGTTAGATAGCAACCACCATCGTTAATTTCCACATATTTATTATCATTTATGCTGAGATTTTGTGCCTCAATAGATGAGTTGTGTTGTTTAAAAATTAATTTACAGTTAATATTGCTTAGATAAATAGATGGATTAATTTCCATATAGTTAATAATTTCTGAGGTTCTATAAAGAATGGTTGAGAATGGTCCCATGACAATAAATAAGAAAATTATAGCAAAGATAATTCTAAATGTTGTTAGTCGAAATGGATTTTGATGATGTTTTTGTGCTAAATAGAGATTCATTAAGAAAAAATATAATCCAGACCATAGGAATATAATCAGAAAATTCTCATTAAGTTTAAATGTTCCACCTGACGTATATTTAAGACATAGGTAGAAAGTAGTAATGAGAAGAATCAATTTTACTGGTAGAAAAATCTTGGGTATAATGTGTGGCAATTTATGACCAACATGGTTAAAAATCAGTATAATAATAAATGGGCATACTAGTAACATGAGTAGTGCAATGGCAAATTGAAGTAAGATAAAGCTAATAAATACTGTAATGTTTGATTGTGGTATGAAGATATAAACTGATTTTTGTGACTGAATGGTTAAGCCTAATAAAAGTATTCCTACGATTATTGGTAGTATATTGTCTAATTTGAATAAATGAAACAAAACATTTTTAATCAAAAATTTATTAAACCCTAGTAAATCAGCTTCTGACCATTCTTTCAGGTACTGTTTGAAAGATTTCACAATAAATTTAATCAAGTTGTTTCCTTTTAGATTATGATGATTATAACAAAAACAAAGCCAGCTAAGAAGTTAGTGGCTTTGTAATTTGGTTTAATAATTTAAATTAATCTTTGTGCCATTTATCAATGAATGTCGTCATTACTGCATTAGCATAAACATTGGTAGCACTGCGTCCCATGTCAGCAAATGCATCGATTGGTAATAATAATAAAATACTTGCAGCAGGAAAGTGAAATGCCGCAACTGCTGATGAAATTACCATAATTGAAGCACGTGGTACTCCAGCTATACCTTTTGATGTAATCAATAGCATGAAGAAAATATATAATTTATCGGTGAAAGAAATATCAATTCCAAATACTTGCGTAATGAAAATAATTGCAAAGCTAAAGTAAACCATTGAACCAATCATATTAAATGAGTACCCCATTGGCATTACGAAGCTACTAATTTTCTCACGAACACCGTGATCTTCCAATGCTTCGAATACAGCAGGGTAAGCTACTTCTGAAGATGACGTAGCAAATGATAATGATAATGGTGGAATAATAGCTTTAATCAGCTCATTAATTTTACGTCCAACAACTTTTAATGATACGGCATAAATTACTAACCATACTAGAATTAACGCTAGGTAGTATTCAACAATAAACACCATGTAAGTATAAAGTACGCTAAAGCCGTTTTTAATAATTACATGAGCAATTGATGCAAAAACAGCCACTGGAACTAATTTCATTACTACATTGCAAATGGCAAACATTGCATGCATTAAAGTATCCAACAAGTTGCGCATTAATTCACGACCTTCAGGATTAACTTTGGTTAGAGCAACCCCAAAAAAGATAGAAAAAATCACGATTTGGATAATATGTCCACCAGCAAAAGAATTGACGATATTATCAGGGATTGTTTCTTGCACAAAGTGTGCTAATGAAATTGATGATGAATCAAATTTACCTCCAGCAGTAGTACCTGATTCAAGTAAGCTCTTACCAACTTCTACCATCGATAGACCTGGTTTAAATAAATCTATCACAAACCAACCAATAAAGAGTGAGCAAATTGATGAAATTATAAATAATCCTAGCACGCGTCCAAATAGAACTCCGAGGCCTTTAGAATTTTCCCCTATGTTGATCACACCTAAACTTAGCGATGCAAAAATTAATGGTGCAACAATCATTTTAATTAACTTAATGAAAATGTCAGATGCCATCGATAAATACTGTAATAATGAGTCAGTAGTTCCTTGAGCTAAGCTGGCATTTCTAATGACCCAGCCAAAGAGAATGCCTAAGATTAAACTGACTATGATTGCACGTGCCGCCTTCATACGATGATCCTCTCAATACTTATTTATGTGTCGTGATTTTAATAGTAATGAATGACTTGATATTTCATTACGCTATTGTGTGCTACATTGTAGCATTAATTGCCGAAATATGTGTGATATACGCATATATTCAACCTGTAATCATAACATAATATTTATTCCTCTTATATTAAAATTTGTTCTTAATTTGATTTTAATTATTAAAGATTAATTTATTTCGTTCAATTAGTCATAAAAAACACCACCGTAAAAGAGTACTGTGGTGTTTTTATGATACAAATATTTTTGTCCTTGTATCTTAATAAGTTAAGAAATTCTTTTTAATTTCTTTTAGATCATTATTTTTCATAAGACTTAACATTAACAAAATACGAGCTTTTTGTGGATTTAGATTATCTGCAGAGATAAGATCGTAATTTGTATCCAGATTATTATAATCATCAGTTACAGCTCCACTTCCAACACGGCTACTACGTACGATTACAATGCCTTTTTTACGTGCTTTAATGAGAAAGTCTTTTTCATAGCTTGCAATATTGCCATCCCCAACCCCTGCAATTACGATGCCTTTCAAATCTTTTGTTTCAAGAATATGATCGAGCATTTCTGTGTTTACTCCTGCATAGCCATAAATAATCGCAACATCAGGTAGTTTGCTATCTTTATTGATGCTAAATGGCGTATTACTTGTATTTGGACGCATTTCTATAGCATGATATGAAACTTTGCCCATAAATACATTACCAATTGTCCCTCCATTTGGCTCTTGGAATGCTTCAGCTTCAGTTGTGTTGCTTTTTGTTACATTGCGAGCGTCGAAAATTTTTTCATTCATTGCAACTAAGACACCTCGTCCAACCGACAGATTGTTTGCCGCGACTGCAACTGCATTATATAAATTAAGTGGTCCATCAGAACTCATTGAGGTTGCAGGGCGCATTGCTCCAACCAAAACGATTGGTTTGCTTGTCTTTATTACCAAATTAAGAAAATAAGCAGTCTCTTCCATTGTATCAGTTCCATGGGTAATTACAATTGCGTCAACACTTGGGTCATCAGCATATTTTTGTACTTGAACTGCTAACTTAATCCAATCATTTAGCGTTACATCGCCACTATCTTTGCTATAGACTTGTGTGTATTTGATGTTAGCAAGATCTGATAAACCACTAACGGATGCAATGAGTTGTTCGGCAGTCAAACTACCAGCTTTGTAGATGGTTGAAGTTTGTGATGATGCTGTGCCCGCAATTGTGCCACCTGTAGCTAATATTTCAATGGTCGGCTTTTTTGAGTTATCAGCAAAACTCATGGCTATTGATGTAGATAGTAATAAAGCAAACATTATTTTACGCATGGAAACGACCTTTTAAAAATTAACTAAAAGATTATAACAAAATTTTTGTTAATTGTATCGAGATTATAAAGATTAATTTAGTGTTACTATGGTGCTTCTTGATATAATTAACAGCTAAGTAATCTTTTGTGCTATAGAAAGAATAATTGTGGAATTGGTTCGTTTAAATAAATACCTTAAAGATCAAGACATTTGTTCACGGCGTAAAGCAGATGAGTTTATTGCTAAAGGGTATGTAAAGGTTAATGGACAAGTAGTTGAAGAACTCGGTTTTAAGCTAAATCCATTGATTGATAAAGTTGAGTTATCGGCAGAATTAGCTCTTGAAAAACAGCAATTCAGCTACATTGTGTTAAATAAGCCCAAAGGTTATGTGTGTAGCAAAAGCCGCGAAGATGGCAAACCTATTTTTGAATTATTACCAGTAATTAAAGATTTAACTTATGCTGGGCGTTTGGATAAAGATAGTCATGGTTTGGTAATTTTATCCAATGATGGGAAATTTGTATATAAGGTATTTGGTGCTGAATTTGCCAAGCAAAAAGAATATATTGTACGGGTGAATAAACCAGTAACTCCAGAATACTTACTTAAACAATCTAATGGTAGTATTGAGCTAGATGGTAAGCTTCTGCGACCGACGCAAGTTAAGCAAATTGGTGCACATGTTTATAAAATAACTTTAACTGAGGGCGTAAATCGTCAGCTGAGGCGTATGGCTGAAGTTTGTGATTATCGAGTAGTCGATCTGAAGCGGATTCGAATTGATAATATTACTGACGGCGGTTTAGAAACTGGTGAATGGCGGCGTTTAACTGCAGATGAAATTAAACAGATTATGGCTAAGTAATCAATGCAAATTCCCCAAAAAATTATTGATGAGGTAGCAGAACGCGCAGATATAGTTGATGTAATTGGTAAACATATCAAGATTAAGCGTTCTGGGCAAAATTATTTTGCTTGTTGTCCTTTTCATAATGAAAAATCTGCTTCATTTTCAATTAGCCCATTCAAGCAAATTTATCATTGCTTTGGTTGTGGTGAGTCTGGTAATTCGATCAGCTTTGTGATGAAGCATTTAGGTCTGGATTTTGTTTCAGCTGTACGATCATTGGCGGATCAATATGGTGTACAAATCCCAATTGATGAGAGCTTGCCTAAAATCAGCAAGGAACAGGCTCAACGTCAGAAGCAACATAAATTAGATATTCATCAGACTATGACTAGCGCTGTACAGTTTTATCGTAAGCAATTAGCTAACTCCAGTTATGCTCAGCATTATTTGCAGCATCGCGGTCTTAATCCTAACATTATTAATCAATTTGAACTTGGTTTTGCACCAAATAATTTTCAAAACTTACAACAAAATTTCAGTGATTATGTGAGTAATAAACTTTTAACTTCTTGCGGATTAGTTATTGAAAATGAAAACGGTAAACGTTACGATCGTTTTCGTGAACGAGTTATGTTTCCGATTAAAAATGTCAAAGGCGAGGTAATTGGTTTTGGTGGTAGAATTGTTACCAAAGGTGAGCCGAAATATTTAAATTCACCAGAGACGGAGTTATTTAACAAATCTAAAGAATTATATGGTTTATTTGAAGCCAAAAAATCAATTCGCGATTTAAATCAAGTCATCGTGGTTGAGGGTTATATGGATGTAATTGCGTTGAATCAATATGGTTTAACTAATGTTGTTGCCACGATGGGAACTGCGGTTACTGAAGATCATATTAAAACGCTATTTCGGTTATGTGACAATATCTGCTATTCTTTTGATGGTGATAATGCAGGTAAAAAAGCGGCATGGCGTGCACTTGAACGCTCGATGAGTTTAGTTACTGATACTAAGGCCGTGAGCTTTTTATTTCTACCTAGTGAACATGATCCAGATAGTTATATCCGTGAGTTTGGGGTTGACGGATTTCAAATGCGGATTAAAAATAGTTCGCTTGGTTTAGTGACATTTTTATTAAATCAGTTAGTTGCGGATGTACAAATTAATAGTGACGAGGGTAAAGCTCGCTTAATTAGTCTGGTTAAACCCTATATTGATCAAATTAAAGCAATTGCTCTGCAAGTTATCCTTAAAAAGCAATTGTCGAATATAGTTGATTTAGATCCAAGTGTGGTTGAAAGTATTTTAAATAATCGCACACGGTTTGCATTTTACAATCGTAAATTAAAAAATATTAATGACTCGTTTCAAAATCAAATTAAACGTGATCCACCTAATATTAATTCGCTGAAAACGTTGGTACATGCGTTATTTAATCAACCAAAGCTTGCTCGTGAATTTCCGATTCCTGAGCTTGATGAATTAGATAAAATGGACAGTCAAGTTATTGAGCTGTTTCGATTGATTAATTATCTTGAATTACATTGTGATGAATTTGAAGATGTACAAATTAATGATTTAAGCCGTTATGTTAATTTTGAACAATTAAGTTTGCAAGAGTTATACGTTTCTGTTGCTCATGAGAGACGCAACTTTACTAATCATTTTACTTTGGATAACAATACTTACTGTGAAAAATTAAAAAGTGTAGTTAGTGGTAAAAAGCGTACACGAATGCGTAAATTAGATTAAGAATTATTGGAGAAAAGTAAAATGACACCAAATGCAATGTTTATGCCAAAAAATGCTCGTCAACTTTTGATTGCTGGACCAGCTGGTAGTTTAGACACTATGGAGTTAAGTCCTAAGGATGAGATACGTGGGATTGCAATTGTTATTCATCCAGATCCAAAAGGTGGTGGTACTTATACGAATAAAATTGTTCAAACTATAGCTAAAATTTTGAATGCTAAAGGATATTTATGTTATTGCCCAAATTTACGAGGAGTTGGATTAAGTGCTGGCGAACATGATTTCGGTAAGAGCGAAGTTGATGATGCTTTAGCAGTTTATAATTATGCAATTGCGCAATATCCAAACTTGCCAGTGGTTCTAGCGGGTTTTTCATTTGGCACAGCGGTTGCATCTAATTTGGCTGCACAAGTTGAGCATCAGAAATTAATTTTAATTGGTCCAGCTGTTACACGTTATTCTGTAGTAGTTCCAGATCGAAATAAAACTTTGGTAATACATGGCCAAGAAGATGAAGTAATTCCTTTAAGTTCAATTTATGAATGGGCTGAACAACATGATCTTCCAGTTAGCGTCTTTTTGAAAACTGGGCATTTTTTTCATGGTAAATTGGTTCAGTTACAAAATTATTTAACTCAAATAGTGAATGTGTAAGATGCAAGTTTGTCACATTACTTCAGTTCATCCGCGTTATGATATTCGAATCTTTATTAAAGAGTGTCAAGCTTTAGCTTGTGAACATCAGGTGAGTTTAATTGTTGCTGATTCGTTGGGCGATGAAGTGAATTCTGGCGTTAACATTTATGATGTTGGTAAAGTAGTTGGTGGTCGTTTAAAGCGGATGCGTATCACGAGTCAAGCCATTTTACAGAAAGTATGTAAGCTTAAACCACACATCGTGCATTTTCATGATCCAGAATTAATTGGTATTGGACGTAAATTAGCCAAGCTTGGTTATCAGGTAATTTATGATGTTCATGAAGATGTACCCAAACAAATTATGAATAAGCACTGGATACCAAAATTATTGCGCCCACTTATTTCACGTCATGTTGAGAATCAAGAGCGTAATGCTGCTAAAGAGTTTGCTGGGATAATTTGTGCTACTGAAATTATTGCTAAGCGTTTTGATGCTTATAACTTCAAAAGTATCGCAATTCATAATTATCCAATTCTGGCGGAGTTAACCCAATTAGAGTCAACTTGGCAAGATCGAAGCGATCATCTCTGTTATTTGGGAAGCATTTCTGAAACTCGTGGTATTTTGCCATTGGTGGATTCATTAGCAATCAGTGGATTAACATTAGATCTAGCTGGACCTTATAGTGGTGATGTTGAAGGTAAAATTAATGGTAGCCGTGGTATTAAGCACGTTAGCTATCATGGAATTTTAAATCGTCAACAAGTTAGTCAATTGCTCGGCAAGGTAAAAATTGGTATGGTTACGTTATTGCCTACGCCAAGTTATTTAGAATCTTTGCCAATTAAATTATTTGAATATATGTTAGCTGGGATTCCAGTTGTTACTTCAGATTTCCCATTGTGGAATCCAATTGTAAAAGGTCATAATTGTGGGTTAATGGTTGATCCAACTGATTCACAAGCTATTGCTGCAGCTTGCAAATGGTTGTTGGATAACCAGGATCAAGCCAAGCAAATGGGCGAAAATGGTCGCCAAGCTGTATTAAACAATTATACTTGGGACAAAGAACAAGAGCAGTTGCTTGAGTTTTATCGTAAGATAAGTTAATTGTTTAATGTGATGCATTCTTGTCAATTATTAATTAAGCTGCTTTTATAAGTATATAAAATTGTATTTAATGTTTGAGTTTTATATACTCAGAACCCAACTAGAATCTTTATTTAATAATATTAGAGTTTATTTGTGGTGTATTGATTAATTCTTTCAATAATAAAAACATTGCTAAATATTTAATTGTAATTATACTTTGTAACATCCACGGATGATTTTTGACAGAAAATAAGAAAAATCCTTGGCAAAAATTTGGTATCTCTAGCAAATAAAAATAACGCCAATTAACTTTATAATCCAGTAAGACTAGGCAGGGTAGTAAGTATAAGTTATATTGTGGTGAGTAAATTCGATCAGTTAAAAGAAATAGAATCATGACACAGCTTAATTTACGTGCTAAAGTCCAATGTTGATTTTTGTGAATCAAATAACCATAACTTAAAGTAAATAGGAGTAAGCTAACTTTCCCCGACCAATTTCCAATACCAAAATGTTCAAACATGACATAAATCAGCCAAGTCCATGATCCATCATGATTAGTTTTTGCAAAATTTTCTTGAATTTGCCATAGGTATGGGTAAATCCAACGTCCCCAATCTGTAATCATGAAATTAATATTGCATGCTAACCAAATTAAAATAAAAATTATGATTAATTTTAATCGTTGTTTACCATGATTTTCAAGTAAAAAAACTGGTAGCAGAAAAATTGGAAAAACTTTAATTGCAGTACCAATTGCTAAACATAAAATTGCAAGTTGTGGCCTACGCTTTTGTTGTAAGTAGTAGCTGAGAATTATGCTCAAAATTGGAATTAAGTCAACATTATATAGTGGATAAAAAATAAAACTTGGTGCGAAGATCCAGCCACAGATAATTCGGTGTAGTTTAGCCCCAGATGCATATAGGAAGAGACTACAAAATACTCCTGCAATAGCAATGATAGATGAGATCATCATCATATAGTAGTCGTAATTACTTTGTATATTTGGTAGCTTAGCAATTGATTCGAAGATAAACTGCATTCCGGCTGGGTATTCAACTGGATAGTTAAAACCTTTACTTAAGTAATTATTCCAGCAATACCACAAATCACCAAAATAAGTGCTAAAGGAATTATAAAACCAATATAAATTATTGAAATTCATGCGGCTGAGGTATTGTGGAATTAAAACCGCAATTGTTAGCGTAGTTAAAATTATTATGGCTTTAATTGTACTTTTGTTTTGGTTGTAACAAGTTGATTTCATAACAATAAATTCCGGTCTAATTGATAAATAATATTAATATGGCAAAATAAATTCTAACTATGGCGGAAAATTATTTAGCTTATTTTTAATTTGGATTTAAGTTCTTGAATTTTTTGTATTAATTCAGATCGGTTTGATTCAGTCAAGCTAATATGCCCCATTTTACGTCCAGGCTTTGCGGTGTTTTTTCCATACCAATGGAATTTGGCATCTGGATGAGACATTAGTAAGATTTGATTAGCATCAATTTGTGGGTCTAGCCATATATCACCAAGTAAATTTAGCATTGCACCAGATTGTTTTAGTTCTGTTGAACCTAGATGTAGCCCACAGATTGCACGTAATTGTTGTTCATATTGTGATGTTATTGCTGTTTCAATTGTGATGTGTCCTGAGTTATGTGGGCGCGGAGCAATTTCATTAACTAGTAACTGCTGGTCGTATGTGATAAAAAATTCAATAGTTAGTAATCCAACATAATTTAGTTGGTTAACCAAATTTATAGCGGCAGCATTTGCTTCTTGAATTAATTTAGGTGTAACTTGAGCTGGGATGTAGCTGACATCTAGAATTCCATTGCGATGCTGATTTTCAATTAAGGGGAATGCTTGTACGCCATGGCAATTACGTGCGATAATAACTGAAACCTCTTTGGCTAATGTTACTTTTTTTTCTAGAATACATTCTCCTAAACCTAAATCTTGGTAAGCTTGTGCTAGATCAGTACGGTTATTAACTGTAATTTGCCCTTTGCCATCATAACCTAAGGTAGTGGTTTTTAAAATAGCTGGAAATAAATTACTGTCAACTAATTGACAATCCTCTAGTGAGTTAATGGCTGCAAAAGCTGCAGTTTTTAGTCCAATACTTTGAAAAAAAGTTTTTTCTTTAATTCGATTTTGTGCAATTGTGATTGCATCGGCACTAGGGTAGACTGGTGTTGTTTGTGTAATTTGCTCAATTGCATCTGCAGGAACATTTTCAAATTCGGTAGTTACTACGGCACACAATTCAGCTAATTGAAGTAAACCATCTAGATCATTATAGTTGCAACAAATTTGTTTGTCTGCAACGAGTGCGGCAGGGCAATTGGGGTCTGGTTCTAAGATTGCAACTTGGTAACCAAATTGTTTAGCAACTACTGCCAACATCATACCTAATTGTCCGCCACCTAAAATGCCTATCCATGCTGGTGGTAAAATCATTTTTTGTTGCATTAGTCAGTTAACTCCGGTAAATTCATGTTTAAAACCATTTCTGTTTGTTCATTGCGAAAGTCGTGTAATTTGTCTGCTAAGCTTGGATTGTAGCGTGCCATGATTTGAATTGCTAGTAAAGCGGCATTAGTTGCACCAGCTTCACCAATTGCCAGTGTTCCAACTGGAATACCCTTTGGCATTTGTACGATGGAGTACAATGAGTCTAAACCCTTGAGGTACTTGGATGGAACAGGCACTCCCAGTACTGGCACAATGGTTTTTGCAGCAAGCATGCCTGGTAGATGCGCAGCTCCACCAGCTCCAGCAATGATTACTTTTAAGCCATGAGCTTCGGCAGCCTCTGCATATTCAAATAGTAAATTTGGCGTTCTATGTGCCGATACCACCAAGGTTTCATAATTAATCCCAAAATCACGTAATACTTTAGCTGCGTGCTGCATAACTTCCCAATCAGAAGTGCTGCCCATTACAACACCGACTTCAATCATTTTAAATCCTTTTTTGGTAAAATATAAATAAACGCGTAATTTTACCATTATGCAACTTATGGGAACCTATTTTTAAAATAATTTATTGAATTTATATGACTTTTATGGTGAATAACGTTTGAACCTAAAGTGGAATTTTGCTATAATATGGTTATTAATAGTGAGCTAAAAATGTTTTAATTTTAGCCGAAATTATATGTTTTGTCCTGATAATAATTAGAAAGTGAAATAAATTATGTTGAATTTAGATTTACAATTGACTTTATTGAAAACTTTACAAGCAACCTATGTTGATGAGAAGCGCATTGAGATTACTTCTAAACAATTTGAAGTTAATCAAGAATTATTTGTATTTAATTTGCTTTATTTGAAACGTGAGAAATTAATCGATTTATCTAGTTTGAGTACTCGTGCTGCAGTAGCAACATCTATTGATTCTGATGAGCCGGATACAGTTAAGGCTGCTGTTTCCCAAGACGGGTTTACTTTGGCTCGTTGCTTGATAACACATGCAGGGATTAAAGCTTTGGCTACACATTTGGGTACTAAATTTATTCGCTCGACTGAGACTAATTAATTCTTTGTGAGTTTAAAAAGCCGCACTTTGATGCGGCTTTTTAAGTTTTGTTGTACCTTAAGCTTTCGGTAGTGTTACGCCAACTTGTCCCATATATTTACCGCTACGATCTTTATATGATGTTTCGCATTCTTCGTCTGACTCAAAGAATAAAACTTGAGCAACACCTTCATTCGCATAAATTTTAGCTGGTAATGGAGTTGTGTTACTAAATTCGAGCGTTACATAGCCCTCCCATTCTGGTTCAAATGGTGTAACATTAACGATAATCCCACAGCGTGCATAAGTTGATTTACCTAAGCAAACAGTTAAGACACTGCGTGGAATTTTAAAATATTCTACAGTACGGGCTAGGGCGAATGAATTTGGCGGAATAATACATGAGTCACCAGTAACTTCAACAAAATTTTTTGGGTTGAAGTTTTTAGGGTCGACTATTGTACTGTTAATATTTGTGAAAATTTTGAATTCATTCGCACAGCGTATATCATAGCCATAGCTTGATGTACCAAATGAAATTACTTTTTCTCCAGCAACTTCTTTAACTTGATTTGGCTCAAACGGAGAAATCATTCCGTGGTCTTGAGACATTTTGCGTATCCATTTATCTGATTTAATTGACATAGTGTTCTCTTATTTAAAAACTATTTCGATAAGTTGTCCAGGTTTTATACCAAGCTTTGGATTACAGCTATTGTTATTTAATAGCGTACCAATATTTAAATCACCTTGATTTTTTTCTAAGGAAGCATAGTCAGGATAAATCGCCTGCCAAGAAATTTGACAAGTTGTTCCATCATTGCTATATATACCCGTTATTATATAATCTTGCTTAATAATTGGTGCGGAATTAAGACCACTTAAAACTGTTTGACTAACTCTGAACGCTGCGGTATTGACGATTTTAGTTTGGCTTGGGTTTGGTACATCCATTGGAACCAAGTTTACTGCGTAGATAATTGTGCCTGAAGTTGCTTGACTCAAATTGTGGCTAATTTTATTTGGTGTTGGCGGTGGCGGTGCCTGAAATAGACCACAAGCAGTTAAATTTACAGCGAAAGCTGTAATAAAAATAATTTTAAGATAGTCTTTATTCATTATGTATTAATCGCGATATTTAAAAGTATTTGAAAAAGTCGCATAAGATTAGTTCTTAGCTTAGATTATTATTTTAAATTCATTTGTCGTCTGAGATTTTATGTGTAATAAAATTAATTATTTTTAATCGAGCACTTATACGATAATGAATTAGTACCGAATTTTAGCATAAAACTATACATTAGGTAGAATAACCAGTTTGAATAAGCATCTTCTGTGGGTTTTACAGATAGTTTATATAAAAATACTGCCACACATGGGCAGTATTTTTATGAATTTGAAATGAATAAGTAAATAACTTAATTATCGATAAACGATAGATATTAAGCAATAAAGTTATTCATCCGTTTGACAAAACCAACAGGATCATCTAACTGAATTCCTTCAGTCAATTGAGCTTGTTCAAAAATAACTAAGCTTAGCGCATCAGTTTGATTTTGATCAATACTAGACTCTAGTTTACTAATTAATTTATGTTTTAAATTAATCTCAAGAGTTGGTTGGTTAGCTGGCATTTCTTGACCAGCTTGACGCATTAGGCGTTCCATCTGTATACTCATAGCATTATTATCCACAACTAAACACGCAGGAGAGTCAACTAAACGAGTAGTAACCACTACATCCTTAACTTTTCCAGCTAAAGCAGTTTTAATTTTTTCCAAAATTGGTTTAGCTTGCTCGTCTTGTTGTTTAATTTCGTCTTCGCTTGGTTTTTCGTCATCTAATTTACCTAGATCTAATTTACCTTTAGCTACTGATACCAATGATTTGCCATCAAATTCAAATAAGTGACTCGCAACCCATTCATCAACGCGATCCGTTAATAAGATAACCTCGATACCTTTTTGTTTGAAGACTTCTAAGTGTGGGCTGTTTTTTGCGCTATTGAAATTTTCTGCCGTAATGTAATAGATTTTATCTTGACCATCTTTCATACGTGCAACATAATCTTCAAGGCTAACATTTTTTGTGTCACCTGAGTTATGAGTAGAGGCAAAGCGGCATAATTTAGCAACACGCTCTTTATTGGCGTGATCTTCGATAACACCTTCTTTAATTACTGGACCGAATTCAGTCCACAATTCCAAGTATTTTTCAGGTTCATTTTTAGCAATATCTTCCAAAAGTCCTAAAACTTTTTTAGTTGAACCAGAGCGAATTGCATCAATATCACGTGAAGATTGTAAAATTTCACGAGATACATTTAGAGATAAATCTTGTGAGTCAATTACACCACGAACAAAGCGTAAGTAGTTAGGCAATAATTTTTCTGCATCATCCATGATGAATACACGTTTAACGTATAATTTAATTCCATAACGACGATTTGCATCGTATAAATCAAACGGAGCTTTGCTTGGGATATACAATAATTGGGTATATTCTTGAGCACCTTCAACGCGTGAATGAATCCATTTCATTGGCTCGTGGTAATCATGGGAAATATGCTTGTAGAATTCCTTATATTCTTCTTCAGTAACTTCATTTTTACTGCGTGCCCATAGTGCATTTGCTTTATTAACTGTTTCAAGTTCAGTATTAATGATATCATTGCCATCTTTATCTTTTTCTGGTGCTTTGTGCATTTTGATCGGGTAATTAATGTGATCAGAATATTTGCGGATAATATTACGTAATCCCCAATCAGACAATAAATCATCATTACCATCTTTTAAATGTAATACGATTGTTGTACCATTACCATCCAATTTATTTTCAGTTTCAATGCTAAATTCACCGCTACCGTCAGAAATCCATTTAACAGCTTGAGATGTAGTTTCACCTGCTTTGAGTGTAAGTAATTCAACTTTATCTGCAACAATGAATGCAGAATAGAAACCAACCCCGAACTGACCAATTAAATTAGCATCTTTTTTAGCATCACCAGATAGGTTTTCTAAGAATGATTTTGTACCTGATTTAGCAATAGTTCCAATGTTTTCGATAACTTCATCATAAGTCATACCAACACCATTATCACTAACTGTAATAGTTTTAGCATCTTTATCAAAACTAATTTCTACCGCTAGTTCTGCACCCTTATTAAGTTCAGGTTGACTAACTTGTAAAAATCTAAATTTATCAATTGCATCTGATGCATTGGATACTAGTTCGCGTAAGAAAATTTCTTTATCTGAATATAATGAATGAATCATTAAATTTAAAAGTTGTTTAATTTCTGTTTGAAATGACATAGTTTGTTTATTAGACATCGAGTATGACCTTTAATAAAATTGAGAACAATTAGTATTTGGGAGCAATGTTATTAATTTCAAGAGATATTTTAGGAAAATAAAATTTTAGAGTTTGAACATGATAAGGATATTTATGATTTAAGTCTGCTGAGTTTTTAGTAAAGGCCTGATTGGGATAGTTTGAACGGATAAGAAATTATGTTTAATAAAAAAGTCAGCATATATAGCTATACTGACTTTAGCATTGAAAATGTCTAGATGTTAAATAAATGCTTTGCCATGATCTAAACTTGGTAAGTTTAGATGGTTAGCAATTGTTTGTCCAATATCAGCAAAAGTTTCACGAATACCAATATTTAATTCTTTACCTTGGTAATAGCCATAAACTGGAATATGTTCACGGGTATGATCAGAGCCATGCCATGTTGGATCACAACCATGATCAGCGGTAAATAATAAAATATCTTCAGGGTTTAAGCTTGCGATAATTTCTGGAATGCGGGTATCAAAGTATTCTAAAGCTTCTTTATAGCCAACTACATCACGGCGATGACCAAAGTTCATATCAAAGTCAACCAAATTAGTCATAATATAAGTTGGCTTATCTGACACATGTGTTTTGATTGCGGTGATAGTTGTATCAGTTAATTCAGGTAGACCACTAGCCTTAATTTCAACCGTTGTGCCTTGATGAGCATAAATATCACCAATTTTACCAATTGCAACCATTTCGCCACCATTTTCTTTGCACACATCCAAAATAGTTGGGGCACTTGGTAGGAGTGAGTAATCTTTACGATTTTTTGTCCGTGCATAGTTAGCTGAGTTATTACCATCAAACGGACGCGCAATTACACGAGCAATATTATATGGTTCTAATTCTTCACGAGTAATTTGGCATAATTTATATAAATTATCTAATCCAAAGCTCTCTTCATGGCAGGCAATTTGGAAAACTGAATCTGCTGAAGTATAAAATATTGGTTTACCTGTTTTAATGTGTTCATCACCATGTTGTTCAATAATTGTTGTTCCTGAAGCATGACAATTACCTAGATATCCTGGAATTCCTGCTCGCGCAACAATTTTATCTAACAGTTCTTGTGGGAAACTATTTTGATGTTCAGTAAAATATCCCCAATCAAAAGTTACAGGACAGCCTCCGATTTCCCAGTGACCACTAGTTGTGTCCTTGCCAGAGCTTTTTTCACGTGCAGCACCATAAAATCCATTTACAGTATAATCATCATTATCTGCAAATAATTTTTTACCGTTTACCTCTTTGTAAGCTTTACCCAAACCAAGTTTTAGCATATTTGGAATTTTGAAGCCAAGATTATTTTCATGCGCATGTTGATCAATGTGACCTAAAGTATTGCTGCCAACATCACCAAAGTTTCCTGCATCAGGTAATTCACCAACGCCAAATGAATCTAAAACCATTACAATTACACGTTTTTGCATAATAACATTCTCCATTAGTTTATTAGTATACTGTTTTATCGACAATACTTTCACGCCCGTTAAGTACATTTAGGACATCACCTAATAGGCTTGATGCACCAAACCGGAAAGTATCAGCATTAACCCAGTTCGCTCCCATGATTTTAGTCGTCAAATCTAAATACTCTTTGGCTTCTGCAACTGAACGTACGCCACCAGCCGCTTTGAATGAGCATTTGCTGCCAGATTTTTTAATTGAATTAAGCATAATTTCAGTTGCTTCCAAGGTTGCATTAACTGCTACTTTACCAGTTGAAGTTTTAATAAAGTCTGCACCATTGGCGATACAAATATCGCTCGCTAGCTCAATTAGTTTAGGATTACTTAATACGCCGCTTTCAATTATTACTTTAAGTGTTTTAGTGCCACAAATTTGTTTTGCTTGTTTAACCATTTCAGCACCGATTTGATCGTTGCCAGCAATTAATGCTTGATATGGAAAAACTATATCCACTTCATCTGCGCCTAAATCAATTGCTTCTTGAGTTTCACGCAATGCTAATTCAAGATCAGCTCCGCCATGTGGGAAATTAGTTACGGTGGCTATTTTCACATTTAGCTTATTTTCTGCAAAGTATTGCTTTGCAGCTGGAATAAATTGACGGAAAATACAAATTGCTGGCACCGAACCAAAGTCAGTTTTGGCTTTTTTACATAATTCAATAACAGTTTCATTAGTGTCGTTATCGTTTAAAGTTGTTAAATCAATTAAGCCAAGCGTTTGCTGGGCTACTGCGGTTAGTGACATTTATATTCCCCAAATAGAAAATGATTAATAATATATTGTAGCATAAATTGATGCCAACTGTAATAAGCGTTGAAGTCATATTTTGTATGTAAAATAAGCTTTAATTAAATCAAATTTGAACTTAATTTATCTCTTAGCTGTTATTAAATTCCTGTACCTAGACATGTTATTGTTTAAAGAAATATTTTATATTTATTTTGCTTGCACATTAAAGCAGAAAGATTATCTTGGATAAAATAGACGTTATTTTTTACTTTTAATGGACTTAATTAATGTGAATTTGTATGTTCAATTAAATTTTAATTGCAACCATACGTAAGCGCACATAATCGGCAATCCACTGATTATTGATTAATAATTTATTTTCTCCAAAGTGCTCAACATGTGTAAGAAATTCTTCATGTTGGTGTGGAGATAATTTTTCCAGTACGACATTTCTGAACATTTTTATCCATTTGCGTAATCCGTCTTGACCATCAAGCAAGGTAGGGCGCTCGAATAGAATTGCAAATTTAACTTGAAATCCATTTTTTTCAAGGATAGTACTATATTCAGCAATACTTGGAAAATAATTATAGATTGGTAATTGATTCAAATTAAAATCTTGTGCAGCTGATTCAATTGCGTGAATTATTTCAGCAATGTTACCTTTGCCACCCATCTCAAATACGAATCTACCGCCAGATTTTAAGCTGTGAGCAATATTTTTCACTACTTCATCAGCATTAAGCATCCAGTGTAATGCGGCATTCGAAAAAACTGCATCAAATTTATCCGAGTTCGGAAATGGTAATTCAGCATTATGTTGTTTAAATTCCAAATTTGGAAATTTTTGCTGGGCTTTTTCTATCATATCCGGTGCAAAGTCTATGCCACAAACCTTTGCTCCATATGCTGCAATTTTAGCCGTGAGTTCACCGCCACCACAACCTAAATCAAGAATATATTCTCCAGATTTAGGCGCCAATAAATCAACCACACTTTCACCGTAGGTGGTAACAAAGTTGTGACTGTTTTTATAAAAATCTGCATCCCATGTGTTAAGTGCCATAATGATCTCCCTTATTTAATAAACTTGATTTAGATGTTTTCGAGTTTATAATTAAAATAGGTTTTAATTTATATCTATATGTTTTATCATATTGTAGAAATTATATATTTATATGCTTAAAATATTATATGATGAGGTTTGATATAAGTATTTTGCAATTATGTGCGCTTTTCTTACTTGTCAAAATTTAATCATATAATAAACCAGAAAGCTCAATTTATCAGTATTTTTTAACCATAATTAATAAACAATACAATTATTTTTTCGTGGATTTCTTTAAGTACGGTGCTAAGTATTTGCCAGTATAACCTTTATTTAATTTAATAATTTGTTCCGGAGTACCAGTTGCAATAATTTTCCCACCACCTTCACCACCTTCTGGGCCTAAATCAACCACCCAGTCTGCAGTTTTGATTACGTCTAAATTATGTTCAATAACAACAACTGTGTTACCGTTGTCAGCAAATTTATGTAATACTTTAAGGAGTAAGTCAATGTCATGAAAATGTAATCCAGTAGTTGGTTCGTCCAGAATATACATGGTACGTCCAGTATCACGTTTAGATAGTTCCAGAGCTAATTTGACCCTCTGTGCTTCACCGCCAGATAATGTAGTTGCTGATTGTCCGAGGCGAATATAGCCTAATCCAACGTCCATGAGTGTTTGTAGTTTACGTGCAATCGATGGTATTGAAGCAAAAAAAGCCAATGCTTCTTCGGTTGTCATCGCTAATACTTCGGTAATATTTTTACCTTTGTATAGAACCTCTAATGTTTCACGGTTGTAACGCTTGCCTTTACAAACATCACATAATACATAAATATCTGGTAGAAAATGCATTTCAACTTTAATTAACCCATCACCTTGACAAGTTTCGCAACGTCCGCCTTTAACGTTAAAAGAAAAACGTCCAGGACCATAGCCACGTTCACGTGCTAAATTAACTTGAGTAAATAGTTCGCGAATTGGTGTAAATAATCCAGTATAAGTTGCAGGGTTTGAGCGTGGTGTGCGCCCAATTGGACTTTGATCAACATTAATTACTTTATCAAAAAATTCTAAGCCATTAATTTGTTTAAATGTTTCTGGATTTTCATTACTACGATAAATATGTTGTGCCATAACACGATATAAGGTATCATTAATTAGTGTTGACTTACCAGAGCCAGAAACTCCAGTTACGCAGGTTAAATTACCCACAGGAATCGCCAGATCAACGCTTTTTAAATTATTGCCTTTAGCTTCAGTTAAAGTTAAGAAGCCTTTATCTTGGTTACGGCGCTCACTAGGAATAGTAATTTGTTTTTTACCTGATAAATATTCTCCTGTAATTGAGTTTGTACAGGTTTTAATTTCATGCGGAGTACCGGCAAATAAAACTTTTCCACCGTGTTCACCAGCACCAGGTCCAATATCGACTAAATAGTCGGCATGTAAAATCGCATCTTCATCATGTTCAACTACGATAACAGTGTTTCCTAAATCACGTAATTTAGTTAACGTACCGATTAGACGATCGTTATCTCGTTGATGTAAGCCAATTGATGGTTCATCAAGAACATACATTACACCTGTCAAACCTGAGCCAATTTGACTAGCAAGGCGAATCCTCTGTGCTTCACCACCAGAGAGTGTATCTGCCGAGCGATTAAGGGTCAAGTAATCCAGACCAACATCAATTAGGAATCCAACACGGGTAATAATTTCTTTGACAATTTTGCTAGCTATTTCCTGTTTATTGCCTTCAAGTTGTAAATTACTAAAGTATTCGGCGCATTTTTTAAGTTGCCACATGCTAATTGCCGCTAAATTATATTTTCCGACTGTTACGCTTAACGCTTCTTTACGTAAACGTGAACCATGACATTCTGGGCATTCACGATTATTTTGATACTTAGTCAACTCTTCTTTGATATGAGAACTTTCAGTTTCAAAATAACGTCGTTCTAGTGTATTAATAACGCCTTCAAAAGTTTGTTTAATACTACGATAGCCACCACGTTCATTTAAGATATTAAATTGAATTAATTCATTTTGTGAGCCGTAGAGTAAAGTTTGCTGAATATCATTTCCAAGTTCACTCCAAGGTTGTTCAATATCAAATTTATAATGTTTAGCTAAAGAAATTAGCATTTGATAAGTATACTGATTCCGTTTATCCCAACCTTTTATAGCTCCATCACTAATTGATAATTCTGGGCTTGAAACAACTTTATTAGGATCAAAAAAGGTAATATGACCTAGTCCATCACATTTTTGGCAAGCCCCACTTGGATTATTAAAAGAAAAAATACGTGGTTCGAGCTCTGGAATAGAGTAATCACATTCTGGGCATGAAAACTTACTGGAGAACCATTTTTCGCTATTATCTTCAAGATTGACTAGTTTAATTTTGCCATCGCCGTGGTTTAGACCAGTTTCTATTGAATCCGTTAGGCGTGATTTAATCTCTTCTTTTACTTTAATCCGATCAATGATTATTTCTAAAGTGTGTTTCTTATTTTTATCTAAAAGTGGTGTTTCACCTAGGTTATAAACTACATTATCAATTCTTACCTTTGTAAATCCTAAGGCTTGAGTATGGTTTAATAAATCTAAATGCTCGCCTTTACGATTAAGTACCAGCGGTGCCAGTAACATAATTTTACTCTCAGCTGGTAATGTCAAAATAGTATCTACGATTTGACCAACTGATTGAGTTTGGAGTGCTGTTTTATGTGTTGGACAAAATGGTGTTCCTGCACGGGCAAACAATAGTCGCAAGTAATCATAAATTTCAGTTACAGTACCAACGGTTGAGCGTGGATTATGCGAAGTAGCTTTTTGCTCAATTGATATCGCTGGTGAAAGTCCTTCAATGAGGTCTACATCTGGCTTGTCCATTTGTTGTAAAAATTGGCGTGCGTATGCCGATAATGATTCTACATAGCGGCGCTGACCCTCTGCATAGAGTGTGTCGAAGGCTAATGATGATTTACCAGAACCAGATAACCCAGTAATTACGATTAATTTATTTTTTGGTAAATCTAGATCAATATTTTTTAAATTATGCGTACGCGCACCACGAATAACAATTTGGTCAAGCATGTGATAAACACCTGTAAAAAAGGACATCAATTATAGCATAATTGAGTTGTTTTTATTTGGTTAATCCAGAAATCACATAGAACTGTATTGCAAAGGATTTATTTTCATTTATCAAGAACATTGTATAAATTGATTCATTTGTTGTAAATATATACGATTCAAAGTTTGAGTTAAGTAAATTTATTGCAGGGGTTCGGTTGCATTTTTATTATTCCATTGATTTATTTGGTTTATTTAATTAGCTTAGATTTGAGATAGTGATTGAAGTTGTATACTAATTATGATAAACTAATGTTGAAGAATTCACTAGACTAAATGACGACAACTATTTTAATAATTGGAGATGGATGATGGCACGAGGTTCCGTAAATAAAGTAATATTAATTGGTAATTTGGGTGGTGATCCTGAGGTTAGACATATGACTAATAATGAAGCCGTCACTAGTTTTAGTCTAGCGACTACTGAAACTTGGCGTGATAAAATATCTGGGGAAAAAAAAGAACAAACAGAATGGCATCGTGTTGTTGTTTACGGTAAATTAGCCGAAATTATAGGTAAATTTGCCAATAAGGGTAGTCATATGTATGTTGAGGGCAGAATGCGGACACGTAAATGGCAGGATCAACAAAATACGACTCGTTTTACTACTGAAGTCGTGGCAAATGAGGTGCATATTTTATCGAATCGGAATAATAGTTTTATTGATGAAGCTGATAGTGATGCTGGTTGTGTCAGTGGCTTTAATTTAGATCATTTACATAATTATGAAATTATTGAATAATAAAAAACCTCTACTTTTTAGGTAGAGGTTTTTTATTATTTTAAAGTAATTACCAGCTCCATTCCCAGCTTGGCGGGCTAAGCTTATCTGGATTATTATTAGTGTCATAAGGAATTTGTGATGGAGCCAAATAATAATCTGGCATACCACCACTTGGATTATCAACATTTACCTTGCTTACCCCACCACCAGGTGTACGTGTTTCGGTAATAGTTTTAAATCGAGTCGGTTGTGATTCGTTAGCTCTGGCGGCAGAACTCTCACTAATATTCGCTTGATTCGGATTACCTATCTGTGGTAGTACAATGGCGGTGTTACCTGCCTTAGGTGGTGCTGGAATCGTATCTGGACTGCTTCCAAAATGTGAGCAACTACTAATGGTCATAGCTACAACCGAAGTTAGAATAGTATAATTAATTTTCATCGTATTGTCCTTATGCAATTTCTTCATGCCAATATAAATTTTCTCGGGCTAACAATGCGGTTGAGCTTGCTGGTCCCCAACTTCCTGCCGCATATTGTTTAGGTGTCGTTTTTTCATTTTTCCAGGTTTCTAAAATTGGCTCAACCCATTGCCATGCTGCATTTTGTTCTTGGCGACTAACGAATAGACTCAAATTACCACGGATTATATCCATGAGTAAACGCTCGTAACCATCTGTTCTTCTGCTAGAAAACATTTCACTAAAATCCAAATCAAGATAAACTGGTTTAAGGCGATTGGTATCACCTGGTTCTTTTGCCAAGAAAAATAATTTTACGGTTTCTTCTGGTTGGATACGGATAATCAAGCGATTTGCCGAATCTCCTCCGCTAATTGGAAATATTTTGCATGGAATATCTTTAAATTGAATAACAATTTCTGCAACCTTTTCCTGCATGCGTTTCCCTGTTCGTAAATGGAAAGGGACTCCTGCCCAGCGCCAATTTTGAATTTCGGCTTTTAATGCAACAAAGGTCTCAGTGATGCTATTTGGATTGACGTTGTTTTCTTCACGGTATCCTTTAACCGCTTGGCCATCAATTGTTCCTGCTTTATATTGACCCTTAATTACATTTTGTGCAACATCTTCTTCGGTTAATGGTTTTAGTGAGCGTAAAACTTTTAATTTTTCTCCACGAATGACATCTGCATCTAATGATGACGGAGGCTCCATTGCAACAATACATAGCATTTGCAATAAGTGATTTTGTAGCATATCGCGAAGTGCGCCAGTATGTTCATAAAACTCACCACGAGAACCAACTCCAAGCTCTTCAGAAACTGTAATTTCCACACTGCGAATCCATTGACGCCGCCATAAAGCTTCAAAAAGAGTATTTCCAAAACGGATTGCCATCAAATTTTGTACCGACTCTTTACCCAAGAAGTGATCAATTCTATAGATTTGATCTTCTTTAAAAAATTGTGCTACGTGATCATTGATATCATTAGATGATTGTAAGTCGTTGCCAAGTGGTTTTTCTAGCACTATCCTTGATAAACTATGATTAAGTTTAAGCTCTGCTAAGTTAGTGCAAATTACTTTGAATAATTCTGGCGAGGTTGAAAGGTAAAAAATATTGATTCTAGATTGGTCAATTAGTTCCAATAGGTTAGCATAAGTTTCAGTTTTTGTTGCATCTATTCTGAGATATACAATTTGCTTGGCAAATTCATTCCATGCATTGTGATCAACATTGTTTTTGGCTTCTGTTGCAAATTCAAAGCATGTCTCAATATACTGCTCTGATGTCATTTCTCCACGACCTAAACAAATAAAACGTGACATTTTATCAATATTTCCATCAAGAAATGCATTGTACAATGCTGGTAAAAGCTTGCGTTTTACCAAATCACCAGTTCCACCAAAGAGAACCATGTCGAAGCAGTTTAATTTGTTACTGAAGCTCATGTATTTCCTTATGTAAATTTAAAAAATTAGAGTAAGAATTTATTTGAAATTTTTGTTTAAATTTAATCCAAGAATTAAATCTTATGATTTTAAGTTTGTAATCATTAGCATTACTAAATTTACAATATAATTACAGTATTTCATATTTTATGTAAGCGATATTATAATCCAATTTTGTTAATTGCTGAATGGTTTGTTTTGTTGCGTCGCATATATAAGTTTTGATATCCATTGTGATAGAATGCGCAAGCAAAAATATGTTTTTTAATTTAAAGGCGCCAATATGAATGTAAAGCAAGTTAAATTATTTCCACCGCTTAAAGGTGTTTATGTGGATTTAGCCAAGGTTCCAGATCCAGTATTTGCTGAAAAAATGGTTGGAGATGGATTTGCTGTTGACCCATTGGAAAACGTTTTATATGCACCAATTGATGGCAAAATAAAGTCGATTCATCGTGCTAAACATGCCATCACAATTGAATCAGAACACGGTTTTGATGTTCTAATGCATATTGGTCTTGAGACTGTATCGCTTGCAGGTAAAGGTTTTGATGTTAAAGTCCAAGAGGGGCAGTTAGTTAAAGTCGGTGATAAATTAACTGAATTTGACTTAGATTATATCGCTGGTAACGTGGTGGCATTAATTACACCTATTTTGGTTACAGATATAGAAGAGAAGCGGATAAGTGTGGAGATTTTACCACATGAGATTATTACCAACTTAAAGAAAGCAATTATGATCGTTAATTTACTTGGAGAAATCAACCAAGTTGCTGATGTGAGTATTATCCAAGCTTCTTTAGAATCTGAATTAATTACCATTCCAAACACACATGGGTTGCATGCACGTCCAGCTGCTCAGTTAAATGCAATTGCTCGTAAATATCCGACTAATGAAATTTTAATGTTAAAAGGTGAGCAATCGGCGAATGTTAAAAGTGTAGTGTCGCTGTTAAGTTTATCAGTGCAATACCAGGATCAAATTAGTATTTTGGTTAAGGGTGATAATCCTGCTGTAATTATTTCCGAGATTAAGTCGGCTTTATTGGCTATGCATGATGATGCTAATGAAAACCCAGTGACGGTAGCTAAACCTGTTGCTAGTGTTGAGAGTAAAGTTGAAAATGGCAAATATCATGGTGTAGTTGGCTCAACTGGTTTAGCCGTAGCCAAGTTAGTTCAGCAAACAGGCATACAATTTAAATATGAGCGCTTTGCAGCTGATTCTGAGGCAGAGTTGGTTCAATTAAATCAAGTGATTAATTCTTTAACTAGTGAATTAGAAAACGAAATTAAAAGTCTTGGACATCAAGATGTAGCACATAAAAATATTTTAAGTGCGCATTTGATGATTTTGACTGATCCAGAGTTGCTGACAAATGCTAAAAATTTAATCACAACTGGTCAATCAGCTCCTTTTGCATGGGATAAAGCAACCACAGATTCTTGTGAGGCATTAGTTGCAACGGGAAATGAATTATTAATTGAGCGCCAAAGTGATCTTATAGATGTTAGAGATCGTGTTTTAAGTGTGTTATGTGGTGCTGATAGCAAAGCTACCCAAACCTATACGGATGATGTAATTATTATTGCAGATGATTTTACTCCATCACAAGTAATTGCAATGAGTGATAAAGTTAAAGGGTTAGTGAGTGTTCGTGGTGGTGTTACTTCACATGTTTCAATTTTGGCTCGTACGCGTGGAATACCATTGTTAGTTGGTGTTGCAAAAGAAGTCTTGCAAGAGTCTAATGATAAAATGGTTATATTAGATACAGTGTCTGTGGCTACGCTTAATACTCAAGCTACTTCAGATGAATTAGCTATTGCGACCAATGAAGTTATTAAGAGAACTGAGGTGCTACGTGTTGCAAAAGAATCGTCAAATTTACCTGCTACTACTACTGATGGTTATCAAGTTAATTGTTTGGCCAATATTGGTAATATAAAAGAGGCGCAAATTGCGGCTAAGAACGGTGCTGAAGGCGTTGGTTTGTTTAGAACTGAATTCATGTTTTTGGAAACTAAAGAGGCTCCAAGCGAAGATCTTCAATATCAAGAGTATGTTGACATTGATAAAGCTTTAGAACATAAACCTTTTGTGATTCGTACTCTTGATGCTGGAGGTGATAAAAAAATTCCATATATTACGCAAATGCATGAAGATAATCCAATGCTTGGTGTGCGTGGTGTACGATTGTGTTTAGCTAATCGTGAGTTATTTAAAACGCAATTACGGGCTATTTTACGGACTAATGCAGAGAACATTAAAGTTATGATTCCGATGATTTCTAAATTATCTGAGTATCGTGCGGTTAAGCAAATGTTTGAAGAGATTAAAACTGAATTGGGATTAACCGTCAATATTCAACTAGGGATTATGGTTGAGGTTCCGTCGGTAGCATTTATGAGTGAATCTTTTGCCAAAGAAGTAGATTTCATGTCAATTGGCACTAATGATTTAACTCAATATGTTATGGCAGTTGATCGTGAACATACTGAATTAGCTAAAGATGTTGATTATTTACACCCTGCTGTGATTACTGCAATCGCAGCAACTGCGCGTGGTGCAAATAAACATAATACGTATTTGTCAGTATGTGGTTTGATGGCCTCAGAAAAATTAGCCATTCCAGTTTTGATTGGTTTAGGCATTAAGCATCTATCGATGACTGTCAGTGCGATTCCAGAAAATAAGGCTTTTATTCGCACCTTAAGTTATGCTCAATGTAAAGAAGTTGCTGATCATTGTTTATCTTTAACCACAGCCATTGAAGTACGTGAATATTTAAAAAGTCAATTCAATTAATCTAATTTTGAGGAAATAAACATGGCATTGAAATTCTCTTCAATCCAAGCTCTTGGTCGTGCTTTGATGTTGCCTATTGCAATGTTGCCAGTTGCGGGACTTCTATTACGCTTTGGTCAACCAGACTTATTAAATATTCAGGCGATTGCTGATGCTGGTAACGCAATTTTTGCAAATTTACCATTGTTGTTTGCAATTGGCGTTGCGGTTGGTTTTGCTAAAGATAATAACGGTGCATCTGGCCTTGCTGGTGCGGTTGGGTATTTAATTTTAGTTGCAATGCTAAAATCAATTAATAAGGATATTGATAGTGGGGTTTTTGGTGGGATTTTAATCGGTTCAATTGCTGGATTTTTATATAACCGTTATAAAGATATTAAACTTCCTGATTTTCTATCCTTTTTTGGAGGTAAACGCTTTATTCCAATTTCAACTGGAGTATCTGCCGTAATTTTAGGCGTGGCAATGGGGTATATTTGGCCGCCAATTCAGAGTGGATTACATTCTTTCAGTCAATGGATGGCAGACTCTGGACAAATTGGAATGTTTTTATACGGGTTATTTAATCGTCTGTTGTTAGTAACTGGCTTACATCATGTTTTAAATAGTTTGTTTTGGTTTCAATTAGGCGATTTTACGAATGCTCAGGGTGTTGTGGTTCATGGCGATATCGCGCGGTTTATGGCTGGAGATCCAACTGCAGGTATTTTTCAAGCTGGGTTTTTTCCAATTATGATGTTTGGTTTGCCAGCAATGTGTTTAGCAATGTATACTACAGCCTATTCAAAAAATAAAAAGATGGTAGCTGGATTGTTGTTATCTATGGCTTTAACTTCTTTTTTAACTGGAATTACTGAGCCTATTGAGTATTCATTTGTATTTTTAGCACCTGCGTTGTATGTAATTCATGCGATTTTAACTGGTGTTTCGATGGCAGTTATGGAATTACTTCATGTGCGCCTAGGATTTTCTTTTTCAGCTGGTGCTATTGATTATGTTTTATTTTTTAAATTGGCACAAAATCCATTATTGATGCTACCAGTTGGTATTGTAATGTTCGTTTTATATTACTTGATTGGTGTATTTTTCATAAAAAAATTTGATTTGCGTACTATTGGTCGTGAATCTGAAGAAGAGTTAGCTGCGGCAAAAGTTGCACTTATTTCCAATGACAGCACTGAAATGCAGTATATTAATGCCTTGGGCGGCGTTGAAAATTTAGTTAATGTAGATGCTTGTACTACAAGATTACGTTTAGTTGTATTGTCTTCAGAAAGCATTAGCAAACCAACGCTTAAGGCGCTTGGAGCTAAGGGGGTTGTTACTCCAGCACCTGATTCAGTTCAAGTTATTTTAGGTCCTCAAGCTGAAATTGTAGCAAGTAAAATTCGTGAAACTTTAAATCAGCTAGGGCATAAATCAGCTACTTTATCAACAAAAAAATCTGAGCAAGTTGTTAGCGTAACTGAGGTATCTTCGGTAAATGCTTATGATGCAACTGAAGTTTTAAATGCTTTGGGTGGTAAATCAAATCTTAAATCGATTACTTTGGTTGCTTTAACTAGGCTTAAGGTTGAACTTAACGATGAGAAATTGTTGAATCTAATTAAGTTAAAAGAGCATGGCGTTGTTGAGGTAATTAATCTTAGTTCGACGAAAAAGCAACTATACATTGGCGAATATGCCGAGAATATTTTAGCAGGTATTAATCAGCTAATTAAATAACATTTAAATAATTATTATGGAATTTCTTAATGATAAGTATATTCATAATTTCACATTCCGAGATTGCGAATAGTTTTGCTTATTGCTTAGAGCATATCATGAGTAAGCGGGTGGATAATTTAGTTATTCTGCCCGTTAAAAAAGCCGAAGCACCAGATGCAATCATTTCTCGTGCTAAAGAAATAATAGAACGCCAGCTAACAAAAGCCGATGGCGTTCTTATTCTTTGTGATATCTTTGGTGCAACACCAAGCAATATAGCTACAGAACTAATCGTTCCTGGCCAAGTTGAATTAATTACAGGCCTAAATTTACCAATGTTGATACGTGCGATATCCTATTCTAGCCAAGGTTTAGATTTATGCGTTTCAAAGGCGCTCGAAGGCGGAGTCAATGGAATTATCCATGTTCAAGGAGAAAAATAAATGCTAACACAACAAATTGAAATTATAAATAAATTAGGGCTACATGCTAGGGCTTCGTCAAAATTAGTTCAATTATCTAATTCATTCAAGTCTAATATTTTTATTGAGCGTAATGGACGTAAGGCTAATGCTAAGAGTATTATGTCCTTGATGATGTTAGCCGCTTCAAAAGGTAGTGAAATTACCTTAATCTGTAATGGTGAGGATGAACTTGAAGCTCAAGAAAAAATTATTGAATTATTTGCAAATCGTTTTGGCGAGAATGAGTAATAATTAAAGGTGGGATAATATGAGTATAGCATTGCATGGATTTGGGCTAGGTGGCGGAATTGCCATTGGTCAAGCTTATATTTTAGACAAAGATCTTGATGGTGTTGCGCAATTTACCTTGGAGTCAAATGAAGTCGCTGCAGAGATTGTGCGTTTTGAGCAGGCTGTAAAAGTTACACGCAAAGAATTAGAGTATTTGCGTGGTAATATTCCATCTGGTGCTCCAGCTGAACTTGGGGCGTTTTTATCATTAAATATAATGATGCTAAATGATTCGCAAATTTCGCAAGCTCCGTTGGAAATAATTAAGCAAGAATCTTGTAATGCCGAATGGGCGATTAAATTGCAAGCGGATATTTTATCTCAGCAGTTTGACGAAATGAGTGATCCTTATCTTAAAGAGCGTAAGAATGACGTTGTTCAGGTTTTAGATCGAATTTTTAAAAACCTGGAAGGTAATAAATTTGACTGGGCAGATGAGGGTAAGTTGGAAAAAGGTATTTTAGTTACACGCGACTTATCACCTGCAGATTTGGTTCAATTTAAAGCTTCTAATTTTGCTGGCTTTATTACTGACTATGGTAGTTTAACTTCACATACCGCAATTATTGGTAGAAATCTCGATATACCTGCAGTAGTCGGCGTTAATAACGCACGGCAAATTGTACGTGATGACGAAATTATTATTATTGATGGTATTCAAGGTGTTGTAATTGTTAATCCTGACCAGCTGGTTTTAAATGAGTATAAACGTCGTAAAAAAGAGTGGCAGGAAAGTCGACAGAAGTTACGTGCAATTCGTAAAGACGAAACAATTACGGTTGACGGGGTTAAAATCGAGCTATTTGCTAACATTGAAGTCCCTGAAGATGTGGATGATGCTAAATACAATAATGCAGACGGTGTTGGTCTGTTTAGAAGTGAGTTTTTATTTTTAGGTCGCAATGATCATATAGCGAATGAAGAAGAGCAATTTTTGGCTTATTTGCATGTAGTTAAAGCGATGAAGAAGAATTCAGTTACAATTCGTACCGCTGATTTAGGTGCAGATAAGAATCCACAGTGGAATTCTACCCATGGCGCCGCTGATAATCCTGCTTTGGGACTAACTGGGATTAGGATGTCGCTGGCTGAGCAAGGTTTTTTTAGAATGCAGCTTCGGGCTATTTTGCGAGCCTCAACATTTGGTAAAATGCAAATTATGTTTCCGATGATTTCTTCGGCGTGGGAACTTAAACAAGCAATTCATCAATTAGATTTAGTTAAGGAAGAGTTGCGTGAAGAAAATATTGCGTTTGATGAAAAAATCAAAGTTGGTAGTATGATAGAGGTTCCTGCTGCAGCATTATCGATTAAAAGTATTTTAGAGCAAGTTGATTTTATTTCAATTGGCACCAATGATTTAATTCAATATTTGTTAGCAATTGATCGTAATGATGAAGCAGTAAATTATTTATATGATCCACTACATCCAGCAGTCTTGAAGGTTGTTAATCATATTATTACCTCGGCCAATAAGGAAGATATTCCAGTTTCGATTTGTGGTGAGATGGCTGGCAATGTTAAATTAACTCGTTTATTATTGGGTATGGGATTGCGTAAATTTTCAATGCATTCGGCAAATATTTTAAATGTAAAAAATGTGATATTAAATACCGATCTTAGCCAAATTACGTTATTGGTAAATAAAATTTTACGCTCAGAAAGTCGCGATAAAATTTATGAATTAGTTGAACGTTTAAATCAAGATTTAGATTTGTTTTAAAAATAGAAAGAGTATAAAGTTGAAGACAATTAGTAAGTTTGTTTTGGGTGCAGTGTGTGGTTCATTTGTTACTTTGAGTATCTATGCAACAGCAGATGATCAAATTAATATTTCACCAATTAATAATCAGCAGATGAGTAACACCATTCCCGTTGATGATGTAAATAATTTTGCTAAAGTTTATGCCATTACTAAGAATTATTATGTTGAAAGTGTTAATGATACAAAATTAATGAAAGGTGCCATTGATGGTATGTTGAATAATTTGGATCCGCATTCAGATTATTTGGATGCAGAAGACTTTAAACAATTGTCGGAAATGACTAGTGGTTCTTTTGCTGGTCTTGGTATTGAAGTTAGTAGAGATAAAGGCAACGGTGGTATCAAAGTTGTAGCACCAATTTATGGAACTCCTGCGTATTTAGCTGGAGTGCAAAGTGGTGATGTGATTGTTAAAATTGATGGAGTTCCAGTTAGTGGATTAAGTTTAGATGAAGCAATTAAGCGGATGCGTGGTAAGGAAGGCACTAAAGTCGTAATTACGGTTGCTCGAACCAATTCTTTGAAGCCAATTGATTTTACGATTACTCGTGCTAAAATTGTCGTACGAAGCGTTCAATCAACTATGTTGAATCCGAATTACGCATATATTCGAATCACCAATTTTCAGGCTGATACGAGCAATGAATTGGCATTAGCATTAAACAAAGTTTACACTGCTAACCCGCAATTAAAAGGTTTGGTATTAGATTTGCGTGACGATCCTGGTGGATTGTTACAGTCCGCAGTTGGAGTGGCTGGCGCTTTCTTACCAAAAGATAGTTTAGTTGTCTATACTGATGGTCGTTTACCAAGCGCTAAGCAAAAATATTATGTTTCTCCGAATGATTATGATGTTGATGGTACCCAACAAGCTAAGATGAATTCAATTCCTGCATTATTTAAGACTTTACCAATGGTGGTTTTAATTAATCAAGGCACAGCTTCTGCTTCAGAAATTGTGTCTGGTGCTTTACAAGATTATGGTCGTGCAAGAATTTTAGGCGTTAAATCTTTTGGTAAGGGATCGGTTCAAACCGTAATTCCTTTGTCTAAAAATACTGCAGTTAAATTAACTACAGCGTTATATTACACACCAAAAGGTCGCTCGATTCAGGCCGAAGGAATTAAGCCTGATGTTATTATTCAGAGTGAGTATAGTGATATTTTAGATAGTTGGGATATGACTGAAGCCAGTTTGGATCATCATATTAGCAACCCTACGATTGAGAGCAAAAAATCTTCAACTGAATCAGTTCCTGTGATTCGCCCACCTAAGCAAATTGCTTCTCAAGATGAAATTAAGGCTAAAGCTGAAGCGAGAATGAAAAAAATGCCTAAAGTTGCGGATCAATCTCAGGCACAAGTTGATCTTAAAAATGATTTCCAACTAGAATGGGCTTTAAATATAATTGAAGGAAAGCCTTTACCTATTGAAAGTTCAACAACTATTAAGGCTAAGTAATGTTGACTAACTCTGCTGCTGTGTTAATTGGTATTCTGGATAATGAAGTTATTTTAACTAAACGCTCAGCAGAGCTGCGTTCATTTACTGGACAAGTGTGTTTGCCAGGTGGTAAATGTGATCAAACTGATTCTTCGATAATCGAGACTGCATTACGTGAGTTTCGTGAAGAGGTTTATTTTACTGGATCAATTGAGCCAATATTTTGTATGTTACCAGAAAGTAGTGCGAGATTTAAGCAAGCGGTTTATCCCGTAGTTGCTCGCTTGGATGGCATAATTAATGGCTTTAATATTTCAGAAGTGGCAAAATTATTTTCAATTAGTTTAGATGAACTAAATTTAAAGCGATTTTCAATTAACCCAGATTATCCTAACATTAAGCATAATCAATGCTTTTTTCACGATGGTGAGTTAATTTGGGGATTGACCGCTCATATTTTATATAACTTTACTGCTAAAGTAAAATTTCATTTATAAAAGAGTTTTTATGGATAAACAATTTATTATTGCCCCAAGTATTTTGTCTGCAGATTTTGCACGGCTTGGTGAAGAAGTTGAACAAGTTTTGATGGCTGGAGCAGATTGGATTCACTTTGATGTTATGGATAATCATTATGTTCCTAATTTAACAATCGGTCCTGCTGTCTGTCAAGCGATAAAACCATATTGTGGTAAGGCTTTAATTGATGTGCATTTGATGGTTCGTCCAGTTGACGACTTGATTACGCAATTTGCCAAATCTGGAGCCGATGTTATTACCTTTCATCCTGAGGCGAGCCAACACATTGATCGTAGTTTAAGTTTGATTAAAAGTTATGGCCTAAAGTGTGGTTTAGTTTTAAATCCAGCAACACCATTAAGTTACTTGGACTATGTAATGGATAAAGTTGATGTAATTTTATTAATGTCAGTCAATCCCGGTTTTGGTGGGCAGAGTTTTATTCCGAGTGTAATGGGTAAGATCCGTCAAGTAAGAAATTTAATTGATAAATCAGGTCGTGAAATTATTCTTGAAGTGGATGGTGGAGTTAAACTGGATAACATTGCTGAAGTTGCTGCAGCTGGTGCAAGTGCGGTTGTTGCAGGAAGTGCTATTTTTAATTCTCCTGATTATGCGACGACAATTTCTTTGATGCGTGAGAAATTAGCTAAGTAATGATTTTAATTGAAAAGACGCTCAGTCTTCAGCATTTTTTGATTGGTATTTTTGCTGTTGCGAATAATTTTCCAGCGCTAGGTCAATTTTTACAAATTTGTCATGGCTTATCGCGTCAAGATCAACTGCGGTTGTGTAAAACAGCAACCCTGACTTCATTTATTGTAATGTTGGTTGCACTATTAATTGGGCGCGAGTTAATGGATTTTTTTGGGATTTCCATTGCTGCATTTCGTATTGCTGGTGGTCTATTATTGGGTGTCTCTGGAATAAAAATGTTAAATGCAAAACCAGATGAGGAAGATCAAGTCAGTTCACCAGGTAGTTATTCCAAGGTTATTTCATTAGCGGTGATTCCCATTGCAATTCCATTAACGACTGGAGCGGGGACGTTTTCAACTATTATTATTTATGCTGATGAGGTTGGGCGTAATTGGGCACGTATGTCGTGGCTTATCTTGGCGATACTAATTACAACGGTATTGATTTATATTATTTTTAAATACTCTATGAAATTGCTGGATTTCCTTGGTAATATAGGGATGAATGTGCTTATCAAGGTTTTGGGGTTATTTACTTTGGCAATTGGCACTCAATTCATTATTTTAGGTTTAATAGATGCGTTTCCAGCCTTAGCATCTGTCTAAGAATGTACAAGTTATTTTATAGTTTGACCATAAGGTTAAATTTAATTATTCAATTTAATGATATATTTTAGGAGAATTTACTATGGTCAGTTCACAGAAATTGGAGTTACTACGTTCTGAAATGCGTAGTGCCAGAGTAGATATTTATTTAGTTCCATCGATTGATGCTCATAATAGTGAGTACGTACCAGTTTGTTGGCAACGTCGACCATGGATTAGTGGTTTTGATGGTTCCGCTGGCGAAGTTATGGTAACATTAGATCAGGCATATTTGTCTACGGATGGACGGTATTTTTTACAAGCTGAGCAGCAGTTAGACGAATCATACTTTAAATTAATTAAGCAGCAAGGATTTGTGTCGGAAATCGAGCTATGGTTGCAAAATAATGCTTTTGGTAAAAGGCTTGGTGTTGATCCTCAATTGGTCAGTATCGCACGGATGATTAAGTTACAGCAAATTATGCATGCTGTTGGTGGTGAAGTTGTTATTTTGTCTGAGAATTTAATTGATAAATGCAAAATAATTTCTGGTGAAAACCTAGCTTTGCCATGTGCCATGGCTTATGCCCATAATAACGAATTTACGGGAGAGTCTACGGCCGATAAACTTAAATGGTTACGTGGTGAAATCTCTGCAATTCAGGTAGATGCAACTGCATTTAATGTTCTGGATGAAATTGCTTGGTTATTTAATATCCGTGGTTCAGATATCGATTATAATCCATTGGTAATTAGTTATGCTTTTGTTAGTCAAGTTGATGCAATTTTATTTGTAGATATAGGTAAAATTAGTTCTGAATTAGAACAAATATTGTTTGCAGCTGGTATAACGATTAAAGATTATGCTGAATTTGGTAATTATTTGGCTCAATTAAATCTAAAAATTTGTTTGGATGATAAAACTGCTAATTATTGGATGCAGCAACAGGCTGAAATTTTAAGTCAGGTGAGTTATTCTCGTTCTCCAATTGTATTTAAAAAAGCGATTAAAAATTTAGTTGAGCAGGAAGGAATGCGTTACGCGCATGTTAAAGATGCCGTGGCTATGGTTGGGTTTTTACACTGGTTGGAAAATAATTGGCAAGATGGTATTGACGAAGTTAGTGCTGCAGATAAATTAGCAGAGTTTCGTTTGCAACAAGAAAATCTGAAGGGGTTTAGTTTTGCAACGATTAGTGGTTATGCATCGAATGGTGCGATTATTCATTATCGTGCGACTTCTGCTACAAGTAAAGTAATTAAAGATGATAATTTATATCTACTGGATTCAGGTGGACAGTACCTTGAAGGAACAACTGATATTACCCGAACAATGCATTTAGGCGAACCAACAGCAGAACAGAAACGTCATTATACTTTAGTTTTAAAAGGTCACCTTGCATTATCACGGAGTATTTTTGTACATGGTACTTGTGGTGAAAATTTAGATGTTTTAGCCCGTGCGCCTCTATGGAATGAGTTTTTAAATTATCGTCATGGAACAGGGCATGGGGTTGGTAGCTTTCTTTGTGTTCATGAAGGGCCACAAAAAATTTCGCAAGTTAGTTCTGGAGTTCCATTGCTACCTGGTATGGTTGTTAGCAATGAACCTGGCTTGTATATTGATGGATCGCATGGGATTCGGATTGAAAATTTATGCTTAGTTGGTGAAATTGATCAGTTGGTAGCAAAAAACTCTGAATTTGGACCGTTCTATAAGTTTGAGGATTTAACTTTGGTACCATACTGCAAAAAATTGATTGATGTTGATTTGTTAAGTCATGAAGAGAAGCAGCAAGTTAAAGATTATTATCAGCGCATTGTTGATAAAGTGATACCTTATTTGTCAGAAGAATTAAGGGTATGGACTTTTAATGAACTGGCAGTATTTTAATTTGTAGGTTAGTTTTTAGTAAAATCGGTCGTCATAGATGACCGAATTTTTTTAGAGAAATATCATTATTTTTATATGTTAAGTTATAACTTTTTTTTGATTAAGTCATCGCCTTTGCGTCGATTGCCAATTAAAACTATGCTGTTTATTTTTGGTATTATTTATTTAGACATGTATGATTTGGCTTTATATGTTGGTTATTCTGTGTATTTAAGGTCAATTTTATTACCGCATATGGCATTGTACTCAGTATTTTTAATTTTTAGTAGTGTTTTTGTTGCTAGTCAATTTTCTAAAATTATTGGTTATTTATGGTTTAATTTATTGGAGGATAGCTATTCTCAAAAAAATGCTACGCGTGCACCGCGTTTAATTGGTCTATGCTATTTAATTTTAGCACTTCAACCAACCTATCAGGATATTGGGATTTATGCTTTTTATTTGTTTTTGTTAATTCGTATGATTCAAGGGTTTGCTTTTGGCTTTGAGTTGGCTTTTGTTGTTCGTTTCGCAAATGCTCAGAGTCAACATAAATCACGACGGTTTATGTTTTATTTTATGGTTTTTGCTGGTGAGATCGGAATTTTGGTTAGTGTTTTTGTTAATCGATTGATCATTTCTCAAGGGTGGGATATTAGTCTTTATGATTATATTTGCCGTTTACAATTCTTTACTGCGTTTTGCCTGACTTTTTTACACTATATATTTATTGAGCGTAAAATCAGCCTTAGGGTATATTCAAATCGTTTTACGCGTTTGAATTTCTTGTACTCACTAAAGAAGGATGGTTTGTACATATTATTTCGTTCGTCAATTTTATGTTTTAATGTGGCCTTGATTATAATGATTATTTTTCGAACGCCAAATTTATCGCATCTTGGATTGGGGTGGCCACATCAATTAATTAATCAGACTGTATTGAGGATTACGATTTTGTCTTTTCTTGGTAGTAGCTTTGTTCGGTTAATTGAACGAAAGTTTAAACCAAATAACATGATGTTATTTTTTTATTTTTTAGGTATTATAGTCTGCTTTATCTGGATTTATTTCAACTTGGTGTATACTCAATATCGTTTATGGCTTTATATTATAGCTTTTTTATATGGTGTGTTCATTCGTTTGTACCCGTTGGTTATGTATCGGTTAGCGGATTTTAATAGTCACAATCGTTTATCTAATCGTTATTTAAGTGCGTTTCTTTCATATAATTTATTTGGTAGTATAACTTTATTTGCCTTAGATATGGCGCATTATCATGTGCATTCTTATCATGATAACATTGCTTTATATATTTTAATAATTTCTGCAGCTATCGGTATAATTAGCTTACAATTGTATACTAAAAAATTTAAAAATTAGTACTTAAGCGACTATAGTAGTGGTGGTATTTTTTCTATAATCAATTTGTGCAAATTTTGTATAAGTTGACCTTAATAAGGGGGTTAAAAATGACTTACGTTCATGAAAATAAGATAAACGCATTTGAGCATGATGTATTGTTAAAATATCAAATTTTTAATGGCTTATTTTTGGATCTACCTTTTGCTGATCCTGATCAAGCTGGTGCGCTATTGCCATTATTTGCCAAGCAATGTCATGTTGGTTTAGAGCAGGGAAAAACCGCACCACAAATTATTAATGAATATTTAACCCATCAAGCTAGTGTCGAGCAAAACCCATTACAGTTATTTATTAAATTTTTGCAATTTATTGAACGTCAGGTTGTTTTATTTGATGCTTTGGAATATGCCGCATTTAGTCAATTAAATGATTTATCTGGTTACGGTACGGTTGATTATTTACTAACGCAATTTAATACTCATGATGATGAGCAGCAAATGTTTAATTTGGAGAAATTATTAGAAACTTTTAGAACTCGTGTCGTTTTAACTGCCCATCCAACTCAATTTTATCCAACTGCAATATTAGGAATTATTAATCGCCTACGTCAAGCTATACTTAATGATGATATTACCGAAATTCGTAATTTATTTCTACAAATGGGTTTAACTCGTTTTGGTAATCAAACTAAACCAACGCCAGTTGATGAAGCTAATAGCATAATTTGGTTTTTGGAAAATGTCTTTTACCACGTTGTTCCACAAATTCAAAACAAATTACCTTCTTTGATCAATAATATTGAAATAGGTTTTTGGCCAGGTGGAGATCGCGACGGAAACCCATTTGTGACGGCTGAGGTTACCTTGGAGGTTGCGGATAAATTACGCAATTCATTATTACGTTGCTATTATCAAGATGTGCAAGCTTTACGTCGGCGCTTAACTTTTTCTGGTGTTCATGAATTACTTACAGAGATTGCTTTAAAAATTAGACATGATAATTATTTAAGTTCGGCAGATCTGTTGGTGAATTTAGAACAAGTTAAAGATCATCTGAAGGTAAATTATAATAGTCTTTTTGTTGATTTGGTGCAAGATTTAATTAAGAAAATTAATTTATTTCATTTTTATTTTGCTAAGATTGATATTCGTCAAAATAGCGCAATTCACCGTCAAGTTGTACAAGATATTTTGAGTTCAGCTTCAATTTGTCAAAATTACTCCAGTTTACCTGAGAATGAAAAAATTCAAGTTTTAGTTTCGTCAAATACTCGAAGTGGTCTAACTAGTTTAAGTAACAATCCTTTAACTGTTGAAGTTATTGCTACTTTGCGTGCAGTACAAGATATCCATATTAAAAATGGTTCGGATTCTATTGAGCGTTACATAATTAGTAATACTGATTCTGTATCTAGTATTTTGGAAGTATTATGGTTGACGCATATTGTAAATAATGATTCAACTGCCGATAAAGCTCTTAAGCTTGAAATTGTACCGTTATTTGAGACAATTGAAGATTTAGTTAATGCTGATCATATCATGGAAACATTATATAATTTACCGCTTTATCGTGAAAATCTTAAAGCATGGAATCAACAGCAAACTATTATGCTTGGTTTTTCTGATGGAACTAAAGATGGTGGTTATTTGATGGCTAATTGGTCGATATTTCAAGCTAAAAAACGCTTGAGTAAATTATCCGCGAAATATGAAATTGGAGTAGTATTTTTTGATGGTCGAGGTGGTCCTCCATCACGTGGAGGTGGTGAAACTTATGCATTTTATCAAAGTTTAGCCGAGGAAATTGAAGATAGTCAAATTCAGTTAACAGTACAAGGGCAAAGCATTCCAGCCAGTTTTGGTACAACAGACTCAGCTGGATTTAATATTGAACATTTGTTGAGTGCGGGAATTAGTGGGCGTCTTTTGACTGAAAGAAGTGGTATTATTGATGCTGAAAATGAAGCATTGATTAATGAGTTGGCAGAATTATCTTTTAATGCATATGGTGAATTACGTCACGACCCATTATTTGTTCCATATTTAGAAGAAATTACTCCTTTAAAATATTTATCTGAAGCGAATATTGGTTCACGCCCAGCTAAACGTAGTCAAGTTGGAGAATTAAAATTAGAAGATTTGCGTGCTATTCCGTTTGGAGCCGCATGGATGCAAATGAAACAAAATATTCTTGGTTACTATGGTTTGGGCACCGCTATGAATAAAATGATTCAAGATGATCATGGTAATCTTGCTAAATTTAAAGATCTCTATCAGAGCTCATTGCTTTTTAAAGGCGTATTGGATAATTCAATGCAAAGTTTAGTGAGTACTAATTTTGCGATTACCGGTCATTTAGAAACTGATGCAAAATTTGGTGAATTTTGGAAAAAGATTCAGACTGAAGCTAAGCTTGCTAAGAAATTATTATTATCAATTTCACAGCATGATAAATTGATTGCCAATAATCCAGTTAAATGGAAATCTATTCAGGCGCGTGAAGAAATAATTTTGCCGTTGTTAGTGATTCAGCAATTTGCAATGGATCGTTTACGTGCTTTGGATCATAATGATCCAGACTATATTTTATGCGAGAAAATCATTAAGAAATCTTTAGCGGCAAGCATTAACTCCAGTCGTAATTCAATTTAGTTATTTGAAGTTTATATAATTGTCTGGAGTTATATAGATTATTATTAGTTGGCGCTATAGAGATAGTCATGTTGTATTTTTTATGCTATTACTTCATGCTTAATTTAGGTTAAATTGTATGATTAATAAAATTAAACCTGGATTATATTATATTTTAAATTATAATGCCGATAAGTATACAATTGATATATTTGAATAATTTTCGTAGTTTTATATATTGTTTTGATTTTTATCAATAATAATATTTGACAGAGTATATGAATTAGAGAGATAATAACGACCTGCACCAAACGAAGTTACCTAGTTTCTTCTTGTGTGTAAAACGAATTAGAACAGATCTTTAACAAGTAAAAACAATCAATAAATGTGCGGCATCTAGCTGTTGGTTTGTAAAGAAATACAAAAAAACAATAGTTAGAAGTCGAACGGGAAACCGAATATTGAGAAATTAATAGATATGGTTTAAATTATAACTTAGGTTGTGATTTAGATTATTATCGACGTCTAGCGAATGTGCTTCGGCACATAGAGTCTCTGCAGAGAGACTCAGACTCAAAAAGTCACGGATTAAAACAAAAGAGTTTGATCCTGGCTCAGATTGAACGCTGGCGGCGTGCTTTACACATGCAAGTCGAGCGGCAGCGCGACCTTCGGGTTGGCGGCGAGCGGCGAACGGGTGAGTAATACATCGGAACGTACCTTTTAGTGGTGGATAACGCATCGAAAGATGTGCTAATACAGCATAATCTCTGAGGAGGAAAGGCGGGGACTCGTAAGAGCCTGTCGCTGAAAGAGCGGCCGATGGTCGATTAGCTAGTTGGCGGGGTAATGGCCCACCAAGGCGATGATCGATAGCGGGTCTGAGAGGACGATCCGTCACACTGGGACTGAGACACGGCCCAGACTCCTACGGGAGGCAGCAGTGGGGAATTTTGGACAATGGGGGGAACCCTGATCCAGCAACGCCGCGTGAATGAAGAAGGCCCTAGGGTTGTAAAGTTCTTTTGTCAGGGAAGAAAGTTTCTGTGCTAATACCATAGAACGATGACGGTACCTGAAGAATAAGCACCGGCTAACTACGTGCCAGCAGCCGCGGTAATACGTAGGGTGCAAGCGTTAATCGGAATTACTGGGCGTAAAGCGTGCGCAGGCGGATATGTAAGTTAGAAGTGAAATCCCCGGGCTCAACCTGGGAACTGCTTTTAAGACTGCGTATCTAGAGTTTGTCAGAGGGGGGTGGAATTCCAAGTGTAGCAGTGAAATGCGTAGAGATTTGGAGGAACACCGATGGCGAAGGCAGCCCCCTGGGATAAAACTGACGCTCATGCACGAAAGCGTGGGTAGCAAACAGGATTAGATACCCTGGTAGTCCACGCCCTAAACGATGTCTACTTGCTGTTGGGGGTAACCTTAGTAGCGAAGCTAACGCGAGAAGTAGACCGCCTGGGGAGTACGGTCGCAAGATTAAAACTCAAAGGAATTGACGGGGACCCGCACAAGCGGTGGATGATGTGGATTA